>TARA_B110000093_G_scaffold119076_1_pt1 | contig 70936 bp, 48 predicted proteins | sample TARA_B110000093 | Tara Oceans TARA_B110000093 (sample SAMEA4397390) | marine metagenome | biome: Polar Biome; feature: [MIX] marine epipelagic wind mixed layer (ENVO:01000061); material: water (ENVO:00002006), including particulate matter (ENVO:01000060) such as... | depth 10-100 m | reverse complement strand
AAAAGGTTGACACTGAGTACGTTATACAGTATAATAGTTACTCATATACAAATCATAGGAGGTATTTATGAATAGTATAATAGAACGAGCAGGAACATTTGTTTCAGGCTTAACAGGAATCCTAATATCATTATTAGGGTTAGGTATAGTAGCAAACTTATTGTTTGGTAGCAACGCTGTGATAGGCGATGTTGTTCACAATATATCAGCTCTTGTTGAATCATTAGGTTCAATGGGATTTGTGGGTTTGATAACATTACTTATAGTAGTATCATTGTATACTGATTCTAAGTAGTTATAACTAGCTTAACAGTTGGGACTGGTGAATTGGCGCTTTACGCTGTATAACATTAGTCCCGCTTATTTTGGAACTTAACGCAAATTTAAAGTTTACGCAATTTTAAAGTTTTGCGCCGCTTCTACCAAGTGTGTTGCCACAGTGTAACACTACTAGCCCAATCTAAATCCGCATTAACAGCCAAGAACACTGCTGGGTCTGTGTTGTATATGTTACTGATGTGGAATGGATGATGACTGCTTAACACAAAGCTCTCACCTGGAGTGAACTGTTTGTAATGGAACTCATTGTTTCTAGGATCAGTATAGCCAAACGTTGTTGGTGTGTTGCCCAAGTAAACCAGTAGCACTGCTCGTCGGTGGCTATCAGCGGCAAATGAATGCTTGTGACTCTCACCGCCAGCACTCACTGTGAGTATCTGCATGGTCATGCCACTACGCAGTCTGAGCAGTTTGATAACCTTAGGTCCGAATGCATACACTAACTCTCCTGGCACAGCATGACTGGTGGTGTGTATGTTCATATGATTGGGTGGCTCAGGTGCAAGACGTGAATTGAATTCCTCTACCACAGTACTCATTGCTCGAGCTATTCGTTTGCCTATCATTAATGGTGTCATGGTTTGTATCCTATTTGCATGTAGCGAGTGTATGCGGGTGTGATCATCTCTCCGCAGTAGTGAGTTCTGCGATGGTCCAGTGTGTATTTACTCTGTACTTCCGCTAAACTGATGCAGGTGTTAACATGCCCTTCGTAGTCTTCGCTGTTGTTTGTTTGCATAACTATCAATTGATCACTACTAGCACTGTGGAACCAATCAGTGTTCATGTGTTCACATGATGTATTAATTATGATGTCAGGCTTTACTTCTATTAGTTCACCGCCAGTTTCAAACTGCATAGCTGAACAATCCAATTGACTTACATCAGCTACTACACCTTTGTAACGCCAGCCGTCTTGCACATGCATTTGATTCAGCTTCTCTGATTTCTCTATAGCATCAGCATCCATGTCGAACCCATACACTCGTTCACAATTGATTGTGTGTATAAGAGGTTGAACCAATGTGCCAATCCAACTGCCCAGTATGGCTACTGTGATTCCCGCTCCACCTGTGTTACGATTTGCTTTCACCAGTTGTTCTAACAGCCAACTCTTTGATGCTAACTGCCCTTTACTGAATGCATGAGCAGGATAGTAGTTGCGGTGTTGTATAACATGTTCGAAGTAACTGGGTGCAGGAGTATAGAAGCCATTGTCTATGTAATCGCTTACGGCATCCCAACTGGATAGTTCTATTGATTCTTGTCGCATTCTATTCTCGCTAATATCACATTCTTTTCTTCATCACTCATTATACGCCACTCACGCATCTCGGTAGCAGTTCTCAAACAGCCAACACAATACTCTCCGCTGTCATCAAACTTACACACTTTGATACAAGGTGACTTAACCAAACTGGGTGCTCTAGGCTTACCTCGTCTCACTGTAATCTCTCTATCATCTCTAACACTGTGACTAGCTCACTTACCGAACTGTCGAGCACCATGTGAGCAACTTCGTTATCGTTCTTAAGTCGTTCTTCACACAGCATATCTATTCTTACTCTGAGATACTTTTCAACTTTGTCCATTCCGTCTCCAGCCAAGTATAATCGTTTATGTTATTTAATACAGCAGGGTCATCTCTGTTCTTTAAAGCGAACTGATAGCCTGCCTCAGCGCCTGCTTCTGCTTCTGCAACAAACTGTGCATCTGGCTGTGGATGTAACCAACTGCTTAATCTACGTTGAGCATCTGGATCAACACTCAGTGTTAACTTAACACACTCTCTAAACGCACTACGCCATGTGCTGTGTGCATCTACATTAAAGTTTGTTACACAACTAACCTGCGGCATTGATTTAAAACGTTTGCTAAGTCCTGTTGTAAAGTCCAGTCCCCACGATGTAGCATCTGCTACTTGCTGTGTGTTAAACAGTTTAACTCCACCATAGCCGTACTCTTCGCCTGTAACTTGATTACGACTGTTCCACACATGCACAACGTCTTGGTCATACACATCTGGTATGTATTCAAAGTTAAAGTCATCGCTTACTAGTGCATCAGCATCAACTACCCAGAACATTTTAGTATTGCACTGTGTAGCACATGCCTTGTGTGCATTAAAGATACCTTCTACACCTCTAACATGCACAACATCAATACCATCCTTTGCTTGAATAACATCTATGTGTGCTTGAACCATTGATTCATCTTCCTTATAACTGAGCATGAACACTGTATAAGGTGTTATAATACTTGCCGGCTCTTTAACATACTGTAGTTTGCCTGCATCCATTTTGTTTAATCTTATCTTTTCAGAGGTTACTTCACTCATAACTGAGCTAATAGGGTTGGGCCATAGCCTAACTCCACCGTAACTTTGTGTTAAACCTGTGCGTGAATTGGTTCTTTGCCACACATGAGTCTTGTATAAACTGTCTAGTTGAGGTGTATGTGCGAATACAAACTGCTCTAACGGCTGTACATCATCATCTATTGTGTAGAACCAATCATCATTCTCTGCTTGAATGTGTTCTAAATGTTGTTTATGTGTACCCATGTCTGTGTTTAACGTGTATTGTTTCCAGTATGTGGGTAACGTTGCTACGGTATAAACCTGTTTAAGTGTATTAAAACTGTTATTAACTATTTGTTTAATGTCGTACTGCATGAGATTAAACGTTCCACGTGGTATTAATCTAATACTTCTGAAGTCTTCGTTAGAGTCTTGGAACACATGTACTGCATCTTCTTCCCACTTAGTAGGAATAAAATCAAATTTAAAGTCTGTTGCTACAGTAACCCATGGATCGACGACCCAGTACATAGCACTCTCACATCTATTATCAAAGTCTGCAAGTTGTTCTAGTATATCTTCTTCTGCATCTAGATTGAAGATAGGGTATTCTTTTTGTGCACCACCAGTAGCATTTAATATTAACTGGTCAGGTATACTACAAGTCAACACTTGCTCATCACTTAACTGACTAGCATCATAACTTGTAGGCCATAACCTTATGCCGCCATGTCCGATAACTAAGCCGTCTGAGTCTGTTCTCTTCCACACATGAACGATGTTGCTGTTGTCAGTGTGTGGCATAATACTTTGTGCAATAATGTCTGCATCTAAGTCTATGTCTGGATCTACTGTCCACACATAGCCTACGTCTTTGTGCTTGGCTATGATTGCTTGTACTTCCTCACTAGTAAGGTCATGTAATTGTTCTACAGGCCATATAGGATCTCTACTTGCTATGTTATAGATCTCTTTTAGTTTAACATAACTATTGTCCTTAACCTCTTGTTTAGTATATGTCCTATTAGGCATTAGCTTAACTCCGCTTTGCTTACTGCTACCTTCATGTTGCCATATATGAACTACATGCTCCTCCCACTTAGTAGGCACATAATCAAACTTCCAACCCTTTGCTAGTTCAACATAAGGATCAACAGCCCAGAACATATTGCTTTCACACTGACTACTGTACTCGTTTATCTGTTCTAGTATAGCAGATTCATTATTTAAATAACAAATACTGTATTCTTTTTGTTCTCCTGCTACGGCATCTAGTATTAATTGTCCTGGAATACTGCATGTTAGTACTTGGTCATCACTTAACTGACTAGCATCATATGATGTAGGCCATAGTCTAAGCCCTCCATGTCCTATAACTAGCCCTTCATTGTCTGTTCTTTTCCATACATGAACAACTAAACTGTTATCTGTATGTGGAATAATACTTTGTTTAATGATATTATCGTCTAATTCGATGTCCGGATCTACAGTCCACACATAACTTACATCATTGTGCTTGGCTAATACGCCTTGTATCTCTTTACTAGTCATGCTTTCTAATTGTTCAATGGGCCATATAGGATCTTTACTTGCCACACTAGTTATTTCTTTTAGTTTAACATAACTGTTTTCTTTAACCTCTTGCTTACTGTAAGTACCCTTGGGCATTAACTTAACCCCGCTGTGCTTACTGCTACCCTCATGTTGCCATATGTGTACAACTTGTCCTTCCCATCTGTTAGGCACATAATCAAACGTCCAGTCAGCCATTAGTTCAATATGTGGATCAACTACCCAAAACATATTACTTTCACATTGGTCACTGAATTGATTTATCTGTTCTAGCAAACTACTATTGCTGTTCAAATAACACACAGCATAATCTTTATGTTCTCCTGCCACAGCATCTATAATTAATTGTCCAGGTATGCTACTGGTTAGCACTTGTTCATCAGTTAGGTTGCTGGTATCATATGTTGTGGGCCATAGTCTAAGACCACCTGCACCTACAGATGTTTTCCAAACATGCACACTGTCGATGAACTGTTCATGTGGTATAATGCTTTCTGCTATAATGTCGTTGTCTTGTTCTACATCAGGATCGACTGTCCAAACATAATGTGTATCGCTATGCTTGTCTAGTATTTTTTGTACTCCCGCAACAGTTACATCTGTTAATTGTTCACAGGGCCACGTAGGTTCTTTACTCGCTACCTTAGGCATCTCTTTAAGTCGATCAAACTTGTTCTCTATAATTTGCTCTGCACTAGTATATTTTATATTAGTTGGCAATAGTCTAACACCTGTTGCTCTACTACTACCTTCATGTTCCCATACATGAACAACATCGTTGTCATAATGCGTAGGGTAGTAACTAAAGTCAAAGTCTGTGTCTAACGCAACTGCGCCATCTACTACCCACATCATGCTGGTGCTTGTTTGTAGTGCTAGACTCTCGTAGACGCCGTCTAAGCCACCTACTAGTTCATTAGGCTGTACATGGTACACCGGAAACTCTTGTTGCATACAAGCAGGTTCTCTGATATACTTCGGTCTACCTTTCTTCTCATCCTTATGCCTTAAACTAACACCACCATAGTCATACTGCTTATTGGTAATTGGATTTAGTTTCTGCCATACATGTGACTTACCTTCGTCAAACACATTAGGTTGGAAGTCAAAATCGAATGTCTCTAGTACAGTTACGTCTGGATCAACTACCCAGAACCAATTAAAACTGCTTAGTAACAACCCGAGCTCGTACGATTCAAACTTCTCAAACTTTATATCCATTACTATTGGAGTGAAGTCATGCTCTTTAACATCTCCGTTCCAATTAACTGGCATCCATTTTAATAGTCCGTTAGCAAATACATGCTGTGTGTTCTTTTCAAACACGTTAGGTTGCCACGGTATAACACTAACAGCATCTTCAAACGCTGTAGGTACTATCCAACTATCTTCAGTAAGTGGTTCATCTGATGTGTCAGTAAATCTGATGGGGTATGTCTTACCACCGACGGGGCTTTGGTCGTTGTATTTGGTATCGCCGTTCCCATTGACCGGTACAAGTTTGATACCTCCTGCTCTGTTGTCGCTGATATTTGTAACTGCTCTGGGGTATTTGTGTTCCAAGTCATTCGGAAACTTGAATACCTGTATGCACTTCTGGTCATATCGTTGTGGTACATATTTAAAATCCTCATTAATTTGATGTTCACTGTCTACAAGCCAGAACATTTTCGTTCTGCTCTTCCTTGCTGGAGTCTCATAATCATTAATATCGTCTGCATAAAATATATCATACCGTACAGGACATATATCTTCTTGGTGCTTATGCTTTGTGATATCAAAGTCTTTGTGTACTAACCGCACACCACCGCATCGGTTGTCCCATGCGTCTGTTACGTCTAGTGGATAACGTTCTTCTAAGTGTCCAGGTATCTTAAACACATGTATGTATTCACGTTCGTGTACACTAGGTACATATAATAGTTTACCATTAAACATATGATCCCTATCTACTATCCAGAACCATTCTGTTTTACTACGTTCAGCATACTCACTGTATGTGTCTGCTGTAAACTCATCCTCGTCTACATAAAATACATCGTAGGCTTCGTCTTCTACTGGACATGCTTTGTGTATCTTAGTCTCTGCCTTACTCCATGCCATCGGTACTAATCTAATACCACCCATAGCATCTGGATACTTCTCTTGTAACTGGTACGGCATTTTGAATGCATGTATCATATCAGCTTCAAACGGATTAGGTACCCAATCGAATGTGTGCAAGTTAGGCATGTACTGTGCGTCTACTAACCAAACATAGTCAGTCTGGAATGTATTACGTTGTGCATAACGTTCCACATCCTTTGTGTAGTACACTGGGTATGCAACATTGGTATCTAGGAACTTGTGATACTTTGTATCAGCTGACTCCCAATCACGTGGGAACAACTTAACGCCACCTTCTTGTTTAGGATACTTATGTTCTAGCTGTCCACGTAAGTGAAAGCTGTGAATGAAATCGGGTTCGAAGTTCCCTGGTGCCCAATCAATATCTTCCCCTAAGACATATTCACTATCCACACACCAAACGTGTGTACTGTTAGGATTCTCTGCAAAGTAATTCCCTGGTGCATCTTCAAACAATGTGTCGAAGTATTTCTTACATACTACTTTGTTATGCCATACAGTTTCTGTGTTCTCACGTTTAGGTAATAGACTTACCCCGCCGTAATTCTCTTGGTTCCACTTCCATATATGCTGATACTTCTCTGTGTGAGTATCAGGTTTAAAGTCGAAAATTTCCCAATTGGTTATTTTAGTATTGGAATCAATTATCCAGTACATTCTTGTATTTGATTTAATGCTGTCTACATCGTTAACCTGACTGGCAAACGGTAGCCTTTCTTTTAGTGATGTGTTCTCACCAATGTAAAATATATCGTACATTATTTGTTAAGCTCGTTAATAGTAGCTATTAGTCGGTCACTCGATACATCACTTAGAGAAGGGAGTGGCATTGCATTTTCTAGTTCTCGTTCTATACTAGTATAAGCCCAGTGCAATTGTATACTACTAAACTCACAGTCGTCTCTGTGGAACCGAGGATCAATACCACATACATGGCATTTGTTTTTCATTTTCCACATCATGCATTCTTCTGGACTTAATGAAGGATCCCACTGCCACGGTTCACGTGACATATCTTGCAGTTCCTTTGCTGAATATATTCCGCGGGTGTTAGTCATCTCGTACATGTACAGGGACCTTATAGTGTTTGGCAAATTCCTCTGCCTCTTTTGCTGTGTTCACAATCGGCTGTCCTTTAATATTTAAACTTGTATTAAGAACAATAGGGCACCCGGACTCAGCATGCCATTGTCTCATAGCATGGTATAGTTCTGGATGACTCTTCCTATTAACTGTTTGCACTCTGCTTGTACCATCCCCATGTACAACTGCAGGTATCTCGTTTGGTCTCTTACACTTAGCAATGAACTGCATGTAAGGTGAGTCGAGTTTGCCTCCCGGCATTTCAAACCAATCACTTGCATGTTCCTCTAGAACAATTGGAGCAAAGGGTCTGAACTTTTGTCTACGTTTAATTTCATTTACTTGATCCTTTATTAGTTCCCCTCTAGGATCAGCAAACAAACTCCTGTTGCCTAATGCTCTTGGTCCGAACTCTGCGGCACCATTTGCAACGCCAAATATTTCTCCTTTGCGTAAACTTGCAAGGAACTTTTCTTTGGGCCAGGCTCCGTTAATTGTATAACCTAAGAAAGGTGTTTCCCAATTAACTCTGTTACCTGTGGCTTTATAATAATAAAGTGCCGCGGCTCCTAAACTGGAGCCTGCGTCACCTGGGTTAGGCATAATGTGTACGTTCTGATAGAGGTCATATAGTCTAGCGTTTGCTACACAGTTTAATGCACACCCTCCCATAAACACAAGGTTATTACTTTGTGTATACTCTTTGGCTAACTTTGCGTAAGCCATAATACGTTGTTCACACACCACCTGGGCACTTGCGGCTAAGTCAAACTGTACTTGCTCGTCTGCTAATGCTTCAGCACTCATAAAGTTCTTAGGCAATCCTTTGCTCATGTCAATAGTTTCCATAGCAGTTCTTACATCGCCGTCTATTTGTCCATGCCGTGTTTCACTTAGTGGGTGTTTAAATAATTCGTTGTTAATTTTATTTACATACAGAGGCTTGCCGTATGCCGCCATGCCCATTAGTATGTATTCATCTTCCATAGGCTTTAAACCTACAGCACCTGTTACAGCACTATAGAACAATCCTAAACTATTTGGAAACTTAACTTCGTGCATTAAGTCCAGCCTAGTTGAACCGCCTCGTTGTGTAGACCATTTATAAATCGTTGCTGTTTGTTCTTCACCGATAGCATCGATAGTCATTACAGCCGCTTCGTCGAAGTCACTAGTTAGCACTCCTGCCGCGGCATGACTCTCATGATGTAGACAGTTAGTTACTGGAATACCTTTTAGCTGTGGATAGTATTTTGCAATCCATTCTTCCGCAGTAGGTTCTGTAAACACAGACTTAATACTACTCCAAGTCATTTGTCTCAGTCTACGCTTCTGCTTTAGTTTACTGCTCTCGTGGAAAACAATAACATCAGGCAAGCCGTGTTTCAATGTGTCCTTCATAAGTTTCTGGTTTATAAACGGGTCGTTCTTTACACGACTGTATCGTTCGGCATGTCCAGCAAATAATATCTGCCCGTCTTCAATAACACAAGTACTTGCGTCATGAAACATACTGCTAATTCCTAATATTCTCATCTATATATAAAGGGATCGTTCTTCCTGATATTATCAAGTTTCTTCTTTAACATCGCTTCTTCCTCTTCCGAAAGCTCAACGTCATCAAGGTCTAGATCCACATCCTGTACTGTGTTTGGTTTCTTTGTTTCGTCTACTATTGGATTGCCGTATAAGTCACCTTGGTCTACGACCTTAGTTGTCTTACCTAATCCATTCATTTCGTCTTTACTCATTTTACATTCCTGCTAGTTGTGATTTAAATTTGCTATAGTACTGTTCATGTATATACGCATCTGCATGTAACCAATCTGAAAAGTGTTCTGGGTAATCATCTTTATATTGATCCACGAAACTATCATATGGTTCAAAGAACGTTTCAAAAGGAAATGCGTCCTTCAGATGTTCTATATTCAAAAACTCCCACTGTCCTTGGTCCATTTTTGCACAACTGTTCGTTTGTATGTACTCTACTCCTACACTTTTTAAGAATGTATCTAGTAGAGTAATATTTATTACACGCTTGGTCATTCCGAAGTCAAAGTCGGTATGATATAGTTGTAAGGCTTTAAACCAATTTTTAAAGTTAGGACCTTGCCCGTCTTTATAAAAAGACTTATAGTCACAGCCGTTAGCCCAATGATAGTGTTGAGTATGCCCATCGTGTTCGTGTGTAAACTCCATACGTTCGTTAGTGCTCCAGCCGATTACAACTAATAGTTCACTAGGGTCTCTGCCCTGTGCTATCCACTTAGAAACAAACTGCATAGTACTTCTAACTATGTAATCATTACTAGCACCTGGCATACATTGATTAATATAGTTTAACTCGTATTCCTTTGCTAGTAGTCCGGGCCACACTAAGCCAACTGCTTCGTTAGTCCTAGCAGTATTACCTTGCTCGACAACCTCACTACCTGCTAAATGACTACAGCCGCTAACGTATAACCATTGCTTATTGCTTACGTCCAATCTAGCAACTCCCATAGTTCAGGTATACTTTCTTTAATACTCTGGTCACGTTTGCTGTCAAGTAGTAACGTGTACTGTTTGAATACTTCCATCTGTTGTTCACTGTCATCGTTGTACGATTCTTTCAATGCTTTAATTAATCCTAACACAGTCTGCTTGTTACGTTCGTCTGCATCAAAGTACTTGCTTGTTGCTGACCAAGACTCTAATCTCTGTACAGCAACGTCACGTATGTTCTGTGGTAAGTTTCTAATGTCTAAACACTTTGGATAGTTGTTTAATAAGAAACTAATATCAATCCTACGTCCACTCTCATTAGATATCTCTTCAGCATAGTCAAGTAAGTCTGTGATGTTTAGTATGTTATATATTTGTATAACAGGACTAAACAAAATGTTACCCACTACTTCTGAATCAGCATAGTCTCTGATGTGCTTGTCGATAACACTCCATGTGCTTCCACTTCTAATGTAATCGTTGTATTGAGCATAGCCGTCTACACTTAAACACATTAATACATCTCTAAACTGTCCTATGGTTTCTAAGAACCTAGGCTGTATGTTAGTCATGTTACTGTTAAACACTAAGTCAATATCTTTTGCTATTCCGAGTTCGATACACTTGTTGAGGATCCAATACACTCGCTGTATAATAGTGGGCTCACCGCCGGTGAAGTATAGCCTATTGACATTAGGCAACCATTCTTCGACTGTTGAAAGGAAGCCAGGATCATCAAACCAAGGCTGAGTGTAATCACTAAAGTCACCCCAGTGACTTGTATCCACGACAAACTGTCTTTCTTCTTGGGTGTATAATTCTTCATCTTGTAACTCCTTGTAGATTGCACTGCTGTTTTGACTCTGGCACATTCTACATCTTAAGTTACATAGTGTTCCTAGTCTAAAGTCTAAGTACTGTGGTGCTTCTTCTACAACATAATCATTTACAATACTCTTGTCTATTATTTCTTTTATTTGATCTGCATTACGGTGGAACCCCATCCAGTCTTTAATGTAGTTCTCTCTGTAACTTGGTATGTCCAAGTCCTCTAGTTCGTAGCAAGGTTGGCAACCATCGACACGTTCGCCTTCTATCATTTGCTTTCTAATCTTACGATAGTGATTGTTATTCCATACTGTAGAAATATCGTCACCCTTGTTTAGCATTAGTATGCTACCGTCATCCTTTTTAATTTGACCTGTAGCAACACAACATATATTAATAGTACTACTAGGCTGTGTCATTATGTGTATCCACGGATAAGGACAGAATGTTTTACTATAACTTGTCATGTTTATTACCTGCTTTTAAAAATTGCATTTGTTCTTGTAATGCCATTACATCTTCTTTCTCGAACCATGGTCTAACATACTTGTATAACTCAGGGAAGGTACTAGCAATACTCTCGTCTCTATACCTATCACTGAATGCAGTCTGTCTTACAAACTCATCCATGTAGCCTGTGTAGTCTTCCTGGTTCATAAAGTTTAGTGTGCTTTGTATTCTATGATCGCTATGGTCTTTAAACTTTGCTGTAACGGCTTCTTTGGCTTTCTTAGGTAATGCTTTAGGACTAATGTGTTGCGGAACATATACCATATTGAAATGTATTTCAGTTTCAATGTTATGTTCTTTTTGGTACTCTAGTAACTCATCCATATACATAATATTAAATATACTAACTGTATAAAAAATGTTTGTTCTAATAAAATCTGTTGCTTTGAACTTCCAATAGTTTTCCATTACTTCATCAAACTGCTGTGGGTGTCTAATATAATTAAACCTATCACCTGTGCCGTCTATACTAAAGAACACTTGCACATCTTTAAACTGTTTAAGTAAGTCCATATGTTGTGCAGGGTATATAGAACCATTAGTATTATAACTTAATGTTATATCCTTTGCTCTGCCCTTGTCTGCTAATGTCTGTAGTATATCGAAATGTCTTTTAATTAAGAACGGCTCACCGCCAAAGAATTCTAAACTCTCTACTTCTTCGATTTGACTTTCTATGTCTTCCCAGAACTTTTCATTTAGTTCGGGCCAACGTCCTAGCCTACCCATCAGTTGTGCAAACTGATTAGACTCACCGTCACGTTCTATTTCTTCTGGCACCCACTGACTACTTGCAAAGCCTGTACATATTCTACACTTAGTATTACAAATGTTTCCTAATTTTAAATCCATGCTCTTTGGTTTGGCATGCTCCAAGTTATCCACGTGGTGTGCAAACTTTCTAAGTTCTCGTAAACGTTTACTATCAATGCCTGCGTCTTCTTCGTTCCAGCAGTTGTAACATGCCTTAGGTTTCTCTCCTGCTAAGAAGTCTCCCTTCAAGTCTGCTAACCATTTGCTTTCCCAGGCATCTTTAAGTGTGGCGCCATCTGCTAGGTTCATGTCTGGTACAGTCTCCTGCATAACACAGCACACACCTATCTCTCCGTTAGTACGAGCTTCTTGGTTTATCCAAGGTAGTATACAAAAATGTTCTGGTCTATTCGCCAAAAGGTTCACCTTCATTGTAGTATGAACTTATGTCGCTCAACTCAGGGAACACTTCAAACAATGTCTCTGCTCTGAACCTGTCCATCTCTTTTGCTTCCTGCATACTGTCTGATAGCAAGTGGCTGTCGTCACCTTCCATAAACTGTAGTAAACTGTTGAACGTGTCTGTTGCACGACCTACTTGGTCTTTGCCTTCGATCCATGCTAACGTTTCTTTAATCTGTTCTATTGCTCGCTGTCTCATGTGCAGTGGCAATACTGTTGCTCTGTGTACATGCTTACCTAGTAAGATGTTAACTCCAAAGTCTTTTGGTTCTATAAATTCTATCTCGCATAACTTCCTGTAGAAGTCGCATACATCTAACACATTAAATATACTAACAGTACAACTGATGTTAAAGTCATGTTGTGGTAGTTCTTGCTTTAAGCGTTCTCTGTTTGCCATTGTGTCAGACCAGATAGTTCCCTTACGCAAGTACTCGCCCTTCTCCCATCCTGCATCTAAACTAGCACCAATGCTAACATGCTCAAACTTCTTCCAAAGCTCAACGGCATCTTCTTGCTTGTATGTTAGTTTACTAAAGTTAGTGTTGTAAAATATTCGTACATCTGTTCTACCCATCTCAACTAACTTGTTCATGATGTACCAATGCTCGTCCATAAGCAATGGCTCACCACCTGCCCAATAAATTTTCTCTACTGTGTGCAAGTACGGATCGAACTGTTCCATGAATGCAGTATTACCTTTTCTTATCTGTAATATCTTTTGTTCAGGAGTTCTATTAAATTTGCTGTCAACTGCTTCTTCAAACCACTGACTACTTAAATCAGGACCGCATGTTCTACAACGCATGTTACATATATTACTGAACCGGATGTCCATGTAAGTTAAATGTACTTCGTCTAAACTGCCGTCCAGTTTTGTCTTTTGTACAATAGGCGACTTGTCTTCATGTAAGCCGTACTTTTCAAATATGAATTCATCGTTGCTTCTCTTACGCAACGTATCATGTCCTACTTCTTCTAGCTCATAACATCTATTACAGTTAGATACTTTCTTATTGTCGAGCATGTCTAATCTAAACGACTTCATGTTATCACTGTTGTAACATTCATCTAGGTCCATCTCGTTCAAGTTACCGATAGGTGAGTCATGCTCACTCAAGCAACATGTAAACACTCTGCCATCGGGCCAAGGGTGCATGTGTATCCACGGCAGGATACAGAACGCTTCACCTTCTGCTAACTTCTTTATTTCTTCTACTGTTTTATTAATCTTATTATCCATGCGTTTAAATCCCATTCCCACCACTTCTCACCTTGATGCCATGCACCAGGGTTGTTATGATGATTGTTGTGCCATCCTTCACCGAAAGTTATTAAGTTAACTAAATGATGATTAACACTTTTGTCTTTTGTTTCCCAAGTCCTATAACCCAGGCTCTTTAATCCGTGTCCATGTCCCCATGTGTTGAAGGCACCAGTTGCCCATACACATAAACTAGCTGGTACTAGATATCCATACACTACTAACATCGGATCAATGAGTGCTAGTATTATAACATATATTAATATATAAGCAAAGAAGTATTTGTGTGCATTCATTACATCTTTGTTCTTTATCCAGTCTTTTGCATTACGCAAGTCCCAACGTCCTGTATCAGTTAAGTCCAGTGTCCAACTACGGAGTGTACTCATATGGTGCGGGCTGTGGGGGTCTAATCCATCGTCTGTGTGCTTATGATGTTCTCTATGGGTTACAATGTATCCGAACACACTACTAACACTAGCCAGTGTAGCACTAGCAATTAAAATACGTTCCCATAGTTTGCTTGTCTTAAATGTCTTATGTGCAAAGTATCTGTGCTGTCCAACACTGTTACCTATACTGGCAAACCAAAAGTATGCTACAAGTGATACCCACAAGTAGTTGCTTGGTCCTAGTACCACAGCCGTAGCCAGTCCAAGATGCATTAAGCATCTTAACACTACGAGTTTAGGTCTAGTAAATGCTAGTATATCCACTTTCTTCTACCTTGTTTACAAGTTTACCGAATGCCTGTCTCCAGTCACTCTCATCATTCTTATCTAATAAATCGTTATAACGACAAAACTGTTCCCACTTTAACTCATCCCAATCACTGTTGTTAAACATGCTCAACAGGGTTCCTAGTTTGTGGTCATTGCCTAATGCTTCTCTAAATTCTGTATGTATCAACTCTCGAGCCTTAGCGGGTATAACCGCAGGACTTAGGTAATCAGGATCATACACGAAGTTCATGTCAACCTCTATCCCATTCATCTCTGCCCATTTAAAGAATTCAGGCAACGTTGCATAATTATATGCACTAACAGTTTGTGTTATTCGTAGAACTAACTTGTCTTGATTTTGCTTTAATGTATCAATAGTTTTTAATACAGCATTCCAGTTAGTCCCTGTTCTTATAAAAGCATTCCTGTCTTCCAGGTCATCAATGCTTAAACAAATTCTTGCTTCTTTGAACTCGGGCCACAGTTCTAAAGCAATAGGTGGTAGCATAGTGCAATTAATATTATACCATAGTATAACGTTCTTGCTTCTGCCACTGTCAACTAATTTTCGTAAGTACGCCCAATGTTGTTTAATTAATGTTGGCTCCCCGCCATTAATATATAATAGTTCTAGGTTAGGTGAAGCTTCAAATAATTCATCATAGAAGTTATCGTCCTCTGCCCACTTAAAATCTTCTGGGAAGTTAAGTCCTAGGTATCCTTTGTTGATGAAGTCAGCCTTCTGCACGATGTCTTTATAGTCTTCCAACCACTTAGAACTACTTGCAGGATTACATGTACGACACCTAACGTTGCACACATTACCAAGACGAAGCTCAACAAAACGAAGATCCATAGGAATGCTCCCGTCCGCACTAGTAAGTTCGGATGCCCAATCAATGGAACCCTGCTTAAATACTTCGGCCTCGTGTTGTCGCTTACTCTTAATTCCTTTGTCCTCTTCATCGTAACACCTCATGCAAGCCTTTGGCTTTTCATCGTTTAGCATTTGCAGTCTAACTTCTTTATAGTAATCACTGTTCATGTGTTGTTCAACTGACTGCTTATTTAAATCAAAGAACTCACTATAGTCCTCTTTAAAATTCCTTGCTCGGTTCAGTCCATCAGTATGGTCACTTATACAACATAGTGTAACTCCACCGTGCGGGTGTGTTGCTAAGTGGTTCCAAGGTAGCGGGCAATATGTATTACTCAATTGCTGTACTCCCCTTGACTGACTGGCAGGAACCCTGCTGTCGACACTGCTTCAAATTCTGCATCATAATCAAACTCATGTTTAATTAAGTCATACAGTTCAGGGAAAACTGTTACAAAGTTTTCTTCCCTGTATATATCTCCTCCCACTATTTGAGATTTGAATATCGTCCACTTCTGCTGACTGCTACGTTCATCAAAGAACTTTAACTTGTCAGCATCAAACTTTCCTTTTAAACTTTCTACTACACTATCGCCATTTTCATATAGCGCCGAGTTCATAAAATTTACTAGTGCATTGGCTTCGTCTCTATACTTAGATAACCAATTATGTCGTAGCAACTTATCTGTAATAAGCTTCTTTGCTTTTGCTGGGAGTACTGGCGCTGATATCCATTTAGGATAATGTACAGCATTATTCCAAATCTTAAAGTTTGGATATGTAGTCTCGAAGTACTCATGGAACTCTGGCAAGTACATTATATTTAGTGCGGTTACCGTGTGCGTTATCTGAACGAATACAGAGTTGTCACTGTTGTGTAATTCGTAATAGTAGTCTAAGTTATCCTTTACTACGTCCCACTTGCCTGGATGTCTTAAGTATGTAAACTTATCTTCTATGCCGTCGATGCTAACACTGAATGCTATGTCTCTGAAGTTGGCAACCATCTTAGCTAAGAAGTCCCTGTCAGCAATAGTACCGTTAGTACTTAATGTTAGTGCAACATTCTTTGACCTACCTGTTTCAATTAAGTAGTCCACGAACTGTTTAAACTCTTTCATATAGAACGGCTCACCGCCCATAATCTCCATACGCATTACACCTTCAGTCCATTCATCCATGGTCCTCCAGAACGCACTTCTCTCTATGTCATTCATATTAATTTCAGCAGTTGTTTCCCAGAACGGAATGTTCCTGTCTATGGATTCTTCTCTCCACTTACTGCTGTAGTTTGTATTACAACTTCTACATTTTAAGTTACAAGTGTTATCAAAAATTAACTGTACGTCAATTAATCTATGCGGTTCATCTTGGAAGTTAATGCAGTCGTCACCGTACCACTCTTTGTAATAGTTGTTGTACTGTTGTCTTTTAGACTCTTTGCCGTTACGTTCGTCTACCCAACATGTTTCACAGTTGTGTATGTCTTGCCCGTCACGTATTCTGTTTCTCATTTCAAACATTGTGTTACTGTTAAGTATTTCAAGCATTGAGTGTTCGCCCAAGTTATAATCATTACCTAGGTCGTCTTTAATTCTATCCTTTGCTATACAGCAAGTTCTTACTGTACCGCCCGGCTCGTTACTAATATGGCTCCATAACAATGAGCAATACTTAAAGTCTGGATCAAAGAATTCCTTTGTGTCGCAGACATTGTATTCGAATCCGAATCTATTCTTCTTTGTAGACATTATAGTTCTCTAATAAAAATTTACTGACACACAGTCTTGAGCTGTTGTTGCCTCTGTTTATACTTGAATATTTAGCATCTCGAGATGTAGCAAACAAGACGCAGTTAGTTACCTCTAAATCATTGTGTAAGCACATAGCATAGTAGGCATCATAATACTTGTAAGGTATGTAATCTGGTGACCAGTTTAACATACAGAACACGCCTATCTTACATGCAAAGTTATTAACAATGCCGTTCTGATTTGCAAACACTACGGCATCATCTATCTCATCTTTTTGGAATCTAATGCCTGCTCTAGCACCAATAACAGGAAACGTCTTGCCTAAACTAAACACTACTTCTTCGATACACTTATGGGTTAGGTCTATATTTATGTTAACGCACATACCAAAGTACGCCATGTCTACTAATACAGGCACATCCATTCTTGATGCAGTTAATAACAAGTCGTCCATCTCGCGATGTTTACAGCCTGTGTCACTGAACGGGCAACTAATAATTAACGCATCACCTGGCTCTAGTGCATTATGTTCTGTCAACCATTCCCAATCCAGATCCATCGAGTTACAAGCAACCTTATGCAACATAAAGTCTCCTCTTGCAATCTTAAAACGTCTGTTGTTATGACGTTGCATAAACATGCTGAATGCTTCTGTGGTACCGTTTGTAATACTTGTATGCTGGAATAAATCTAAGCCATGAATCTGATTAAGTTTCGATGAGTTAATCCAGTCTCTGAATACTTCTTTATATTCTTGTTGTATATTATGTTTACCATCTGCAACAAATATATCTTGGAAAGCATTTCTGCAATACTCAATAAGTTTAGATGTTATCAGAGGATCTTGTAAAGCATACCCACCTTTAAACTCAGCGGCATCAACTTCGCTGATATCGATACTCTCACCGCATCGTAAAAATAGCGGGTTATCGTACCTAGGTATGTTTAGTTCGTTGTTACAAACATTAATCTTCGTTAGCATCTAAGTTCCCGTGTCCGTATTCTGCGTCAATGTGATATGGCTGGTTCTTCTCACCGTCATACCAATATAAACTTTTGTGTGGAGCATCTCTCCAATCATGTACACTATCGCTAGTATAGTAAAATAATCTAAAGCCTGCTCTGAATCTATCTTCAGGACACTCAATTGGATTAGGGTGTCCATGGAAGCCTCTTTTGTGATACTTCCAAATTACTACGTTGCCCATCTTAGGTGGATAACTTACAATCTTTTCAGTTCGTTCGAAGTCCCAAAATTGTAAATCACCGTGCCATGCTTCGTCCCACTCAGGTGTAAAGTATAAAATTAAACTTAATGCTCTGTGTGTTTGACATTGCTCGTTCCAATTAAAGTCGGTGTGTATTTTTAAACTATCACCTGTATAACTTTTCATATACCCTGCACCAACAAGATACGGATCAGGAAGTAAATGACCTACGTCACAAACTTTACTTAACCATGTTAAGAAAGACTTGCTGTGTAATGCACTAACTACTGCTCTGGCAACTGGCGCCTCTTCTAGGTCATTGCACTCTTCCATATAGCTGTCAGCTCTAGTGAACGTTGTCCAAAATGCTTTAGGTATAGTCTTGCTTTCTTCGTGTAATGCTTTTGCTACATGAGGCGGAACAAAGTCTTCAACATGCAATGTTGGGTAAGGCGGTGTGTAACGATACTGTTCGTTAAAGGCTCGCATCTCTTCTTGCTTGCCCCATTTTTTAAAAATGTAATCTAAAATCTCTTGATCTGTTATGACCATGCGTTATCTCCTAAACGATGAAACTCCATAATGCAACTATTTAATTTTGACGAAGATGTTGTTTCAATGTCTCTAAAATCTATCAATTTGTATCCAACACACTCGATGAAGTGTGCTAGTGTAGAAATATCTGATGTGCTATTATATGGCACAGCTCTACGTTCTGCATATCTACTGCCTGCTACGTTTAACATCTCAGGTGCATGTGAACTAACTTTGCCAGTGGCATGCATGTTTCTAATATCTAAGTGTCCAATTGTCTCAACGTATAGTAGGGTGGGTTTATATTCATTTGCAATAGTTTCTATAAAATGTATAGGACTTGCTAAATGATAAAATAGTCCTGCTGAAATTACTACGTCGATAGGTTCGAGGGTAACAAATTTCTCGTAAGTACAATTATGAAACTCTGTTTCTGGCTTCCATTCTAAATCTGTGTTTAATTTTTCATACCACTCTGTGAACGGCTCGACACCGATATATTTTTTAATATCGCTGTTGTTTATAAGTCTATGGTAAGCACCGTTGCCCGGTGCTATTTCTAATACTGTGCTGTTAGCAGGCAAGTTTACGAAGTCCTCAACTATGTCTAAATAGTCTTTCCAACCTTCTTGGTCGGCAAATGCTACGGCAACATCGAAGTCGGTAGGATAGACGTCTAGATCTGAGTCTAGCTTCTCTACCATTACCAATTCAGACTCCGTAAACTCTCTACTCACTTACACGTCTACCCTTGTGTTACCATAATGTATAACTGTTATGCCAGGTGCCTTCGGAGTCTTCCTCCACGGGTCAACTACTACACTGCCTTCTGCAAACGAAAGCTCTGTGCCGTTACCTGTTTTAACTGTTAATGCTGTATCACAATCTGTTACGTTGTGGTCACCGTACCACTTAGACACAAAGTCCAGTTGCTCACCATAAGTGACTTCTGGGTTGTGTGCAAGTAAGTATACTGCTGGTTGACCTAGTACTTCTGCTGGAGGTAAGTCTCCTGTTTGTTCGTCATAGTAGTAAAGGGTGTTACCTGCTTTCTCTATATAATGACCTACAAGCATACTGCTAGAGCCTGCTGTGTATGGAACCATTGGCTTGTATGCTTTGCCTACTATAATAATAGGCTTGTCATCCAATGTGTGCTTAATAAGTTCCTTAGCCATGTTCTCTGCTTGTACTTCTCTGCTACGCATTACTGCATCGAATAAGTCATAGCCTAAGTCCAAGTCTTCTGCCATCCAACGCAAAGCGATATTATCTCTAGGGTGACAAGCACCTCCATCGCCCATGCCGGGTGTCATATATCCTGGACCCATAATACGTCTGCCACTGTTAGCAAGTGCATCACATACAACTTCTGCATTGATGTTCCCTGCCTTCTGAGCAACGTCTTGTATCATGTTTACTAAACTTACTTTTGCACTAATGAATGTGTTATAGAAAACTTTAATACATTCTACTTCATCCCAAGTACCAATTACATAGTTGGGATCGTTTTGCATAATTGTATTGTAAAAGTCTATTAACTGTTTTGCATCACCAGTTTCACTTCCGTCTTCAGTTCCAATCATTACCATTTCTGGATTAACCATATCCCATTTAACTGTACCCATAGCAATTAAGTATGGATTATAAATGAAACGTGCATTGGTAATAAGTTGTACGAAGTCTCGTCTTACCGTTCCCGGTAATACTGTACTAATAAGGACTACTAGTTGGTCTTTTGTTGCTACAGCATTCACCTGGCTTAAGACTTTCTTTACTGTACTATAATCAAAGTCTTTGTTTGGTAAATGGCTGGTAGGTGCTTTTCCATCATATTGTGGATCATGTGGAGTCTGTACTGCAATAAAAACAATGTCTTTACCTTTAACAGCATCTTCCATCTTATCAACCATTGCAAAGTTTTCAGGCTCTACAGGGTTAATATCAAATCCAACAACATCATGTACTTCGGCGACCATTTCGGCGCAGGCTTGTCCTAACTTGCCAACTCCGATAAATCCGATTGAGGCCATGTTGTTCTCCTAAGTTTATTTAAATAATGTGTGTAGAGTTAACTACTCTTATATTTATCATTAAGATGTATCAACGATTTGTGATTGTGATTGAGGATTCCTACTTGTCTGGATACTTATACGTCCATGCAGTTCTGTTGAACGGGTCTGATTTTGCCATGGTAAGTATGAGATTTTTATTGTGAGCTATCTTTTCTTGTACCATAGGACTAAAGAATCGCTCATGTGTTTCTCGTAAAGGGGTATCTAAGTAAGTTACTAGTTCCTTTTGTATAGCTATTATACGTTCATCATCGTTCATAATGTTATCGAAACTCTCATCAAATATCTCAGGGAATGTTTCGAAGCCCATTTTATGCAACTGCTGATATGTTTTGGCTAGTCCTACAACGAACACAGGCAATTCAAAAAAGAAACCTTTAAGTGTTTTCTCTGTTATAAATCCTGTAACTTCCCTCGGCCCAACATGGTCTTCACCCCAACCAAAGTCACCACCACATGGAGTAGGTGAATGCGTACTATTAAAGAATGTCTCATTGGCTACCCAAGCATACGCACTTGATATAACTCTGTACGGAGGACTATCTTGGTTACGCAAGAACCTACCATCTTTATGCCTGCTTTGAGAATTAACCGATTCCTTCTTTAAATATATACCCTTGTCTCTATATGAATAGTAGATGTCTTTTGCATACGGAGTAATAGTATCTACTACCGCACACCGATGGCCTTTGGTAAAATTATTTAAACACACTAACTTTTTAAATCGTAATTTATTGCCAGTCTTATTAATAATGCTATCGGGCCAAGATGCTTTGCCAGGACTGTCTGCAATTCGTGTAGGGTATATTGTGTAGTACTGTACATCTGCATGGGGCATTGCCGCCTTGTACTTCTGGCATATTGTAAAGTTAGCCATTAAGAATTTAAGTTTAGTGTTGTCAAACTCTGCTAATTCGTTTTTAATTTTCTTACACCTGTCAAACTCTTTAAACTCGTCTAGGTACATATCCCAGCCATTAACAAATGCAATGTGTAAGTTACGTTGCTGTAATTTATTTAATCTATTACCCAATGCTCTGTAGTCAACGTTCTTGTCGTTATACGGGTATGTAGAGATGCCTATGGTATAGTATATGTTTATATCAGGGTATGCTTCGCATACTCTCTTGACCTCTTTGTCAGACTGTGCTATAATAATAGAACCGACAAATGCATCATCGTACTCACCTTCCAAGCAGTGTGGACTTATGCCACATAACGTTGTGTTGCTATCGCTTTGACCATTACCATTATAATTGTCTAGTCCGCCCATGTCATCACCAGTATCATCTACATGCACAACATACATTTCTTTAATAAGTGTCATGTCAGGTCGTGCCCGCAAGAGACGGTCTGCCTCCCATACCATCTGGTCACTATAAGTATCCGCGGTCATCATCGACTGTTGTGCTTCGGGTCAGGTCTGGTATACCAGTTGTATAGTTCTTCGTCTGCCTTATAAATTTCTTCTATAGTTAGTGCCTCGCCTTCGGCGCCATCGTTCCTAATAGTAGCAATAGTCTGTTGCCATTGTCTGCCATTAAAGAATTGTTCCTCATGTGTGTCCGGAAACTGTTCACCGAATGTAGGAGTATTTAGAATTGCTTCTAGTTGAGTTATTACTGTGCTTTGCTTTTCAGTTACAATAGGACGTAAGTCATCTAGCAAACTGTTTACTATTCTGTCTAGGATATGTCTGGGCCAACTCATAAATGTAAATACTACATCTGGATGGAATGCAAACATATTCTTAGTTTCAATTTTAACATTTAACTCTAACGAATAATTAACAAAGTCACGCAAGCCAAATAGTCCAGGGCCTGTTAGTGTTAGGTCCATAAGCATCTTGCTGTCGCCACCAGGACATGCTACACCTTCCCTAAAGTTCTTATCCCACTCGTCCCATATTAGACCTGTGCGTATGAACTCGCCTATCCTACCTATGCCGTCAATACTTGCACACATAGTCCAGTCCTTTGCTTGTGGTAACCAATCGTATAAGTAATTTTTACCATAGCGTACTCTACTTAAATTACTGTTGTAACGTAAGTGTACTTTACTTAAATTGCCATCTTCGGCAAGCCTTGCCATGCTCTTCCAATGTATATCATACATCAACGGCTCACCGCCGACCCAGTATATTTCTTCTACTGTACCTGCTTTAATGGCTTCCCAAAATTCTTCTTCTACTACATCCTTCTGGAACTTCTGGATGATCTCTTTGTTCTCGGGTACCATGAATGGTTGGCTCTCAGGCGTCCAATGGTCATTCTGCCGCTTCTCTGTTTCCCATGCCGAGCTAAGTTGCTCACCGCACATACGGCACTTAAAGTTACACAAATTGCTAACCCTATAATCAAAACTGATAGGGTCCATAGTTGTACGTCCGTCATCGTCTGTCTCCTCAAAGCATTTGTCTATATATTTCTCAAACAAGAATCCTGTGAACCACTGACGGTATGTACTCTGACTTAGTACACTATCGTTGCACACATTACACTGTGCAATCTCTTCACCTGCCATTAGTTTCTTGCGGATGTCCATCATGTACGGACTGTTCCAATGTTCTTTTAGACTAACAGGCTGGTAGTCTGCAATAGTACCGCTTTCCTTAAACTTGCCTGTGCTTTCGTCATTACTAGCATCGATGTATTGTTTTTGAAACTGATGTTCTTCCCTACTAGCACAACACATACGTCTTTCACTTTGAGGTGAAATGTATGTATGTGTCCATGGTGCTGTACAAAAAACTTTGTTCTCTGAATCTGGGTGCATGGCTCCATGCTCCCATGTAGGTTTAATCCGCGGCATCGACTGCCCCACCGAGTCCATCTGTCTCAGTGTCCCAACCTATACTACTACCTGATTTACGTTTGATATTTGGGTTGTAGTCTGGATCGTTTTTATATTTCTCATCGTCATAGTCATCGTCGCTTTCGCCTGTTTGACGTCCACGTACTTTCATTTCTACAACTTTAACTTCACCGTCCTCTGTAACAATACGTTTAGCATACAGTGTATTTGTTACACCCACACTATCCGGTGCTTGTATATCGTGGTCATCGCTGATGTCTAGTACTTCAATACTGTCATACCATTCTGCCATACGAGGGAATGTTTCTTTAAAATTAAATCCACGTCTTGCATCATACTGTTCGTAAAATACTTTAAAGTCGTGATGTAGTAAGTGTTGTTCAGCAGTATTCCTATGTGGAGTTTTAACAACATCCAAATATTCTATTAGTCTGCTAATTTGATCTTGCTCCCAAGGTTGCAATAGTTCTGCACCTGTAATATCTGATTTCTCGCCTTTGGCTCTAACTGCATCTAACCAATCGCTAATCTCATCATGGTACATCTTACGCAAGTGATCTGGTAATGTCAGTGGACTCTGGAAACTAGGAAAACGCAATATGTTTACACTAATGCCTGGAACATGATGTCCGTACTTACGTTTCATTGTTAGTACCCAATCCCAAAACTCAGTAATAGTGTCTAGGCATAATGCATTAATAGTCATCATACAATGTACACCTTCGTACCTTGCCTCACTGGCAAAACGTTCAAACTGTTTTGTCCACACGTCCCACTCTAGTCCGTCCCTGATGTACTCTGCTTGTGGCCCAAAGGCTTCATTACTAGTGTACACATGGAAGTGTTCAATGTGCTGTGTTGCATCAATAAACCTATCGAGCAATGCTGGCTTAGCCATTAAGTTACTGTTAATTGCCAAACGCATTTTATGTTTGTTTGGATCATCAGACTCTTTGAACCAGTCGAACAACTTATAAATCTCAGGAGTCATTAGTGGCTCACCACCTGTAACTCTAATCTCTTCTAAGTCCTTACTTAGTTCAGGCCACCATCTCCAAAACGCATCAACATACGGATTAACATCACCACGTGCATACGGTTCGGCATACGGAGCATCATCAATAAAGTGTCCACGAGCATCTGACTTAATGCCTTGATAGCCACCGTTAGTTCTGATATCTTTAACCCATGTACTACTAAATGCTGGGTTACAATAACTACATGCAAGTTGACATGTTCTATCAAAAGCAATTTCCATTGTTTTCAAATTAACATCTTCTTGCGGATCTAATGTTGCAATAAGATCCAAGTCATCGTCTTCGTAGATAACTGTCTTATAAACTCTGTCTGACACTGGCTCATTACCATCTGAGTCTTGGCCCATGTCTTCAATCTTCCAACAGTACTCACACTCTTTTGGACGGTCACCTTTCTGCATCATATCACGCATCTTTTTCTTATGTCGTGTGTTATGAATAGCTGAAGGATTTGTTTTAATTTCTTCTGTATCTATTTGGTGTGCTGGGGGATGATGACAACTGGTTGTACCGCCATGGCCCAACCATATCGTTGCATTAAACCACTTTGCTCCACAGAAGGAATCACTTACAGGATCTATCTTCCTGGCTTTGAACTCTCTGTGTGTCTCGTCTACTTTTCTAACCATTACATATTCCCTACGTCGAAACTTATGTTTCTTACTTGTACATGTCTTTTTAGGTCTATTAGCCATTCGATCTGTTCAGCAACACTATCAGCTGTCATCATAAAGTCCTCTGCGAAGTCTTTAAACACTGCTGTACTGTCGGTATCGACAAACCCTGGCTTAACTAAACTCACTCTACACTTCCCCTGTTTATGCATATTGGATAACTGTAAACTCGCCCAATCTAATCTAGCCTTGTCGCTTACATATGGCGTCCAGTCTGCATTGTAACCCATCTGACTAAAGTTTGTAATACTGTCGCTACTAGTAGCACCCATATTAATTATTAGTCTAGGTTTCTCTTGCCATTGCTCATACATCAAATACATTAACCGTACTTGGTTGTCCGGAACGTATGCATTATTTACAAACACATCAGCGTTCCATTCAACAGCTTCCTTTACAACTTTCTTGCATGTACTTACTTTCTGTAAGTTGTAACCATTGGACTTACTAAAGCCTTTAAGCTCAAAACCTCTGTCCTCTAAACGATTCCAAAGTTCCTTTCCGATGCCTCTAGTATGTCCAGTTATAGCAATTTTTTTAATGTGTGGCATGTGTATATTTACTCTATTATGTTATTTATTCAAACAAATCTACGTTTTCCCAAGGCATGCTTTCTTTGCCAAAGTGTCCGTAGTTTGTAGTTTCACTAAGGTCTAACTCGAACAGTTTAAACTTATCGATAATACCTTTAGGAGTTAGGTCAACTAACGCCCTGATCTCTGCTGTAATATCATTTCGTACATCACCGTCTGCATATACATACACACTAGTAGGCTCTTTAACACCGATAGCATAACTTAGTTGCACAGTACAGTTGTCTGCTTTACCACTTGCTACAATATTCTTTGCCAAGTAACGTGCCATGTAAGCCGCACTTCTATCTACTTTAGAAGGATCCTTACCTGAAAATGCTCCGCCACCATGCGGGGCATAGCCACCGTATGTGTCTACGATAATCTTACGTCCTGTAAGTCCTGTATCTCCGTCAGGCCCGCCGATAACAAATTTGCCTGTTGGGTTAATTAAATATTCCGTCTGGTCATCAATGGGAGCATTCAAACTGCTTAGTGCTATTTTAACTAACTCCTTAAGAGTTTGTCTTGTAACGTCTAATGAAAATTCCTCTGTGTGCTGACTACTGCACACAACTCTGCTTATCCTAACAGGTGTGTTGATGTCACTGTATTCCATTGTAACCTGTGCTTTACTATCTGGCCCAATCCAATTGGCACCAGTACGTCTCTGTGATTCGATGTATTTTAGTATTGCATGACTGTAATAGATTGCACTTGGCATATGGGTAGGTGTCTCGTTACATGCGTAACCAAACATAATACCTTGGTCACCTGCACCAAAGTCGTCTGTGCCCATAGCAATGTCAGGCGATTGTCCGTGTAATTCATTATACACTCTTAACGTATTCCAATGGAAGCCGTCTTGCTCGTAACCAATATCTTTTACAGTATCTCTGACAATCTTCTCAATTACATCTTTGTCAAAGTTATCCGATTTATATTCGCCCGCCAACGTTACCATGTTGGTAGTTACAAGTGTTTCAATTGCCGCTCTGTGAGTGACGTTTTTGTCTAGTAAGTAAGTAGCAACCTTGTCTGAAATTAAGTCTGCTATCTTGTCTGGATGTCCAGTACTAACACTTTCGCTCGTAAATTCGTACATTTATTTCTCCGTTATAGTTTATATAGAATAGTTATACTATTCGACGAACAAGCCTTTAAGTTCTTTGCCTTTAGCCATGTCGCCATTGAACGTCATTTTGCCGCCCATTACCAATGATATAGGATTGCCACCTGCTAAGAACATTTCTAACAATGTGTCCTCATTAACAAACCCAACAGTGATATCTGATTTGTCTAACTGCTTGTGTGCAATACTACATTCTTTGTCGTGAATACTAACAGAAAATTTACCGTTAGTCTCACTAATAACATTAATATTAATGTCAATATCAATACCATCTGCTTTTTGTACTTGGAAGTTTTCTTCCAATTGTGTTTTAATTTTATCGTAGTCTAACATTATGTGTTCTCCTCTGGGTACCCAATGTACCACTTCTGTATTGTGTTGACTCTTACATCTCTCCATGCCTTTCTATCTAATGCATACATTACAATTGTAGAACAGTCAGGTGATTGATTCGTTATGCTCGTACTTAAATTTGCGACTTCACTATTTAGAGTGCAAGCCATTGACCTAATCTCCTTAGTGTCTATCTTTTCGAACACAACTGTTACTACGCCTTCCTTTAATGCTTTTATTAACTTATCCATTCAATGCCTCTGCTTCCTCACACATAAACCAGAAGTCGTGCATCTCTGGAAACGTTGCTAAGTAATTTGTATTTCTTCGTCTGTCATGTTCTGTAAAAAACTTATAAAAGTCTGCACGGTCTCTTATTAGTTTATCATGTGGTAGCTCTGCTTTCATAAACTCTAAGTTTCGCTTTACCTTTGCTATCTCAAAATCCTTAAAGCCTTTGTAATCTACATACTCTTCGTTGGCTTTATTTTGTTCCATAAACTGTATTGCTTCTTGCATATACTCTTGATACTGCCCTGGCAATACTTGTATGCTTTGCCAAGCAGGAGCTCGGAGCAATGGAACATCGAACCATATACGTTGTTCAGGAACTTCCCAGCCCATCGAGTACTGAACCTCTTTGCTCCACTTTTCTCTAAGGTCTAGTATGCCTTGTAAGAATTCTTTAAAACTTGTTACACTTAAACAGTTAAATGTATTAATGAAATTGATACTTGTGAATCGTGTTTCGTCTAAAAACCTGTGACAGTTATTCCAAACAGTATCGAAGTCCATGCCACTACGCATATACTCCGCTTGTTCACCCCAGCCGTCTAGACTACAGAACACACTAAAGTTATGGTATGCCTTGTCGTTGTATTCGTATATGTATGTGAAACTATTGTTATCTTGTTCCTCACACTGTCCAACTTGCAGGAATGTCTGCGGTATTGCTTCACGCTCAATTACAGGTAGCTCACTGCTGTGGTAACGCTTTGCGTCCTCACCTATAATAGAATGTTGCCATGTTTGCCAGTCAGTGCCGTCGAGCGGATCTGTTACATATACTTCAGCACCATGCTGTACATTGTCCATCTTCTTAACTGCATTCAAAAACTTTACAAACAATGCATCGTTGACAGGACACATGTTTGATGTTATACTTAACTCTAAATCTTTATTAGGATTGTCTAGTACATAGTCTAGTACCTTAAAAGTATTCTTATCCATTAACGGCTCACCGCCTGTCATTCTAAATACTCGTAGTGTCTTATACATCTCAGGCCACCACTTCCAAAACGCTGTAACATAAGGATTGTTATCTTGGCTAAGTTTAAGTGGCATAAGCCCTTTACGATCTAAACTCTCTACATTGTTGTGCGGTGCTGTAGTTGGGTACTCGCCGAACTCGTCAATCTCTTCTTGCCATGCTGTACTTAAATGCGGTGAACAATAACTACACTTAAAGTTACATGCTTGATTAAAGTTTACTTCTACATAACGTGGATTAATATTGCCACTAGCACCAGCATCCATAATATCTTCTTTACTGTCCTGTGCCCAGTACTCGCCACTGCGATATACCCGGTCACTTCTTGCGCCAGTGTCTTCTATGTTCCAGCAATAACTACAACCGTCCGGCTTCTCGCCTTTAAGCATTTGTCTGCGTTGGTCTTTCTTCTCTTCTGTATTATGTAATGCTGAAACATTCTTTGCTAGTTCTTCTAATGGAATTTTATGTGTAGGTGGGTGATAGCAACTATGTGTTGTGCCATTAGTTAAGTGCATAGACACTTGGCTCCACTTTGCATAACACATAGTAGGGCTAATAGCGTCTAGTTGTTTTTCTGCCTTATCTGCGGCTTGGTCGTATATACTCATTACCAATTATGTATGTTCCCTGCAATAATAACAAAGCATGTGATGAAATTTACTAATACAATTACTGTTCTGATTAATGCTATCTTGTCTGCTTCAGCGTCAGTTGTTCCTTCCTTTTCGCCAATGGCTTTAGCCCAAAGGCGCCAAAGTTGTCTCATTGTATTAAACCTTTTTCCAGTAAGTCCTGGATCTGTTTCTCTCTAATCATTGCACCCCAACGTCTAGGATTCACATAAGTTTGTTTGAAGAACTTACACATCTCCTTACTGGGGTCAAACAACATCATAGAGTTTATGTCTGCGTTTAACTCTCTGCCTATGCTACAAACTCTTTTGTGTAGCATAGCACTATCCCATTGTAATTTACTATAACGACAAGTCATATCATTTAATCCGTCGAACTCAGGTGCAACTTCGTTATTAAAGAAATCTTTAAACCACTCGTAGTCTGATATTTTGTTAGTGTCCCAATCACTAAGCACTGTCATTTTACAACCAAGTCTTGCTCCGTAGATAGCCCATATACCATTCTCTACATCACTGCCTATGTTGCACCAGGTTTGTAATCTGTTGTAGTTACCATACCAAATCTTCTCTTTAAACTCGTCTGGTGCTACACGCTTACCTTGGTCAGTACTCATTTTAACACCTTCCCTAAACCCTGCTCTGAAGGCTTGGAAAGGACTTGCTGTTTGGTGTACTTCACTAAATGTGTCGTTAAGTTGAATGTAATCTAACTTCCAGCAAAACTCCATACCCTCACCGTCTGTTGCGGCTTCATGTGTGTTAATGCTTTTAGTATACTCTGTGGGCCAACATTTAAGTCCACCGTTACCGTACACTAATCCGTTAAGAATGTTTTTAGCATTCCAACTAAAGATACATTTGCTGATGTCATTGCCATCATGGTCGGTTTCTGGTACGTCAAGTTCTTGTTCGAAGAAGTCATCCATTACAATGTTGTCACCGTCTACGGTAATGAATCTATCTGTATCTGATTGCTCGGCACAAGCCTTATGTGCGGCATCGAAGCCTTTAACTCCGTGTACTCGCTTTGCCCAAGGCACCTTGTTTAGTAAGTCTGCCCAATGTTCTTCGCAGTTGGGTTCGTCATAACTGATATAGAATATATCTAGTTCGGTAACATCAATTTTTGCCATGTGCGTGTCCTGTGTTTCGCTATAGCAATATTTATCTTATTTAATACTGTAGTTCTCGAAAATCTTGTGAGTGTACACACTATACGCTTCTGGCAACGTATCTTTGTGTTTTATCTTTACTACATTACTATCTTTAAACATTTCAGGGCTTACTACTATACGTTCTAATAAGATATGCGGATCTTTGAGAGGTGTAACATAAAAACTCATCGGTTGTTTCAATACTAACTTTGCATTTTTACTAATCTTCCAATCGTTCTTTGTTGTAGAGAATAAAATATCATACGCTTTTGAAGTTGATGTTATCTCAGATAAGAAGTCCCTAGATGCTTTTGTTTTAGCAACTTCTAAACTTCGTACTTTAATATGGCACACATCATGCTCGTCTTCGTGTATAATAAACTGTGCAATACTTTTACCTTGTTGGTCAGTTATAGCAACATCCCGAGTGTTAAACTTATACGATTTGCAATCGACATACATTGACATATCAGGTTCTGTTAACCCTTTGTATAGTATGTTACCGTCCGGCTGATACACCATGTATGTGTGTTCTTGGTTTGCTACTATTACATCTTTGTAATCGCCCTTAATTTCTTTCTTTGCCAATGCTAGTCTTTCGCCTGGTGTTAATTCACTCATTTGTTTACCTCAATTTCCATCTGTTGTATTTTATCCTTAGTCATCCATGTCTTATCTACATAGTGGAAAGGTTGTGTTATCTGAAAGTTACCTACTTTAAAATTGTTATATGATTTATAATATGTGGGAATACTGTCAGTCCAGTTATCTTCCATTTCGCTAGTGGGCACGTTTTGTACAAAACTTTTCATGTGTACAAACGTAGGTAAGTCTGTTATATGATCCATAGTACATTCATCTTCTATGCCTAGTAACTGTATAGCCAAACTAAATGCCACGTCAGCACTTAACCATTCTGGCTTACCCTTTGGCATGTATTTGTAATACATACGTTCCCAATTCTCAAAAATAATCTGTATCATTTTGAACAACTCACTTGCTAGGTCGCTCTTCTTAAAGTAAAAGAATGCGGTGTACACATTAGGCATATTGTTTCTTTTCATGTCTAGTCTGTAGTGCAAATCGTTTACTAATTCGTCTCGGTATGTTTTTACATTAGTACATGCCCACACATCTCTCTGAGATAAATGTTCCCACCAATGGCTTACATCATATGGGAATATCATATCGGTATCTAGTATAACTGTCTCATCATAAGGCGACATATAATAATATTTCCACTTGTTATTAATTTTCCACTGTGCATCAGCGGCATGGTCTTCCCACGGTATATCAACAATATGGTCAAATATTCTTTTGTGTTTTGGTTGTATTAATGCTTTAGTCTTGGTGTCAACACACACCGTCAGATTGCTTACGTTGCCCTGTGTTAGTTTTAAATTCAGTGCGAGTGCATACGCTTGTTCTAAATAATCAACAGTGTCGTTATTCTGTGCAATTACAATATACCCTTTACTCATTTGTTAAAGTACCGCTGGATCCACTTAAAGCCAGCATACAAACTTAATCCGTATACGCCTAGTATTGTTAGCGGCACACTAAAAGATAGCACAGTCCATACGTCTAACGTCAGTAGTGTTTGCGTAAAGTCGACTATTGCTTCAACATCTCCGACTCGGCTAGTTTCCATATCACTTAACGATTCGGTGTCTGGGAAATCGCATACCGGATCACCGTATATATTTTCTTCCGGATCAGCGTCTGCTGTATGTCCGTGATAGGTTAATTCTTCATCCATTTACTTTCCTCCAATCTTCTTTGTATAAGCAAAAACGAGACTGGTCTTTGTCTGTTCTGTATGTAAACTGCATTGACAATAATTGCTCAACTACACCCTCGTTTGTTCTATTGAACCCAGGTTCGTTATGTATAATTCTGTCGCCTACTTCTGGTGCTTTAGCCAAGTTGTTTCTCCATAACTTTATCCATTAGCGGATGTATACCCTCGTTAAAATTAAACGTATGGTACTTTAAATAATTTCTATAATGTTCAAAAAACTTTTGTTGATTACGTTCTAACTTTTCTTGCACTGCTGTACTTGTAAAAAGTTCGTGCAATACACTCGTAGGTGTGTGTATTATCTTTAATAGTTCTTCTTTTACTTTATCCATTCGTTGTGTAGTATCTATCATTTCATCGTATGACTCATCAAAGAACTCTGGAAAACTTTCAAATCCTAAACGTTTCCATGTTTTTAAACTTCCGGGTAATCCACATATCAGCATTGGTAATTTAAAAAATGCAGACTTTAAACTTTTCTCTGTGATGTATGCATACGTTATATCGTCTGAGTGTAATCTAGAAACATAAGGTGCGTGGTCATAATTAAATACCTCTGTGTGGTCAAAAAATGTTTCGGTACTAACGTATGTGTATGCAGAGTTCATTAATTTATAATCCGGTCTGTCTTGCACAATGTTTAAGTCTGGATCACGCACAGAGAAAGGATCCTTTCCTACGTAGGTGTACTTGCATTTATCTTCATGTTGCTTACATAAATTAGTAATTGTATTTCTGTGCTCTTTTACAATGTTATTCAGCGATAGTATGTGATATGGTTTTTCATTTGTTGTTTGTTCGTAAACAGTGTCGTGGGCTAAGTTACTGTAAACCATTCTAGAAAAGTATATAGAATAATAGTTTATGGTTGCGTTTGGTAATGCTTGCCTGTATGCATCTACTACATCATAATTTACCAAGTCCATAATAATGTTTTCTTGTTTTACTTTTCTTGTTGCGTGTTTAAACCAGTCAATTCGTTCTTGTTCGCCTACTCCGTATAGATCATATCCGTTTGAAAATCGCCACTTTAATTTGTCAAATCCTTTTACGTCTGCGAATTGGTCAATCATTGTTTCCAGTTCTGTACAGTCTATATCATACCAAGGGTACACTCTGAAACCTAGATCTACTATGTACGTTATATTATTTCTTCTGGCGTTTGCTTCCATTAGTTGCTTTAATACAAATGACTTAACTTGTCGCAACTTTGCCTCAATGCCGTATTCTTTTAACTTGGTAATATTATAATGGTCTAAATTATGTGTACAAAATTTATTATCAAACTCGCCAATGTAAAACATACTACGGTCTTCCATCTGCGATTGATGTGTATAATAATGTACAAGTTTTTCAATCACTACAACTTCCATTCAATTTTGTCATCACATGCCATCTGCGATGCCTGGATATAATCTCTGTCTTCTTCTGACAGGACACTCCAAAACTTGCTGATGTTTAATGTGTGTTCGTATACTTTATCACTGTGCTTCAAGTGATAGTTACTTTCCATCCATTCTTGTAGCTGGTCCATTCTACTGTTTATCTTATCTCTTAAATCAGACATATCGTAATAGTTCCTTGCTTATTCTGTTTATTGCCCACTTGTTCATTACGTGAACATCAAGTCCTCTCCACCTACACAACATAAAGTCGCCTAAACTTTTAGGTTTCTCTAGATAAAAAATGAGTTCATTTAGTGCTGGAGCACTGTGAACGTCATCAGTATCAAATGTTTTGTATAAGTGTGGTACTGGTAGTTGTGGTATACCTTTATCTACAAACCCGCCGAGCATGTGTGCCGCTACACTAAAACTGTAGTCATTACGGTACAGTGACCCGGGCCACTTGTAAACGTCTTGATAAAATTCTCTGTTGTCTCTAACATGCTTAACAGTTTCAAACATCTGTTCTGCAAATTCTGTTTTACGAAAGTACACTACTGTGGCCCAATACATTGTTATACCTGTCGGACTTAATCTGCGTAGAGTGTCGTCATTACGTTCTGACATTATATCTTCGTATGACCAGTTCATCATAAATTCATTTTCATGGTCCCAACAACTGTTTAACGTGTCACTTAGTATTAAGTAATCAGCGTCTATTAGTATAGTTTCGTCATAGGGCGACATATTGTATGCATCACACCTGTCCACGTTGTAGAAGGGCAACGGCTTGCTTGTATGACTGGTATCTTTGTATAGCCTAGTATTACTACGTTTAAAGTTTTTATCTTTTTCTGTAATTACAATATTAGATATTGCATGGTGTACAAATTCTTTGCCGAGTATTTCAGTAGTGTAATCATAACTGTGTTGATTAGTTACTACTGTGATATCATGTATGCCGCAATTCTTTTTGATTAAGTATGCGTTTGTCACAGCCAACTTGAGATAATCTATCTCCTCGTTGTTGTGTGCAAACATTAAAAAGCCTTTACTCATTTAATAAAAACCCTCTAGTGTGTTCCCATCCTATTACAGAATATACATGCGATGGATTTAAACGTGATGCAATTGGGAAATCGTTTCCAGCAACATCTGTACGGTCACCGTAAAATCTTATGTTGCTTATAACAGGAAAGTCTACGAGTATCTGTGATTTGTCTGAGCCTAAGGGAGCAATATCGATACCTGTATCACCGCCTGGGCGAGCTTGTAATGTTGGGAACAATGCATTAAAGTTTTCAGCTATACGATTACGCTCGGGTTGGAATATTTCGTATTCTACATATCTTGCACGTTCGTCTGTGTTAGCATTACGTCCTACCACACTAAAGTTTACCATGCCAGGTCGATGTTCAAAGTGTAAACCTGTTCTAAGGCTAAACTTGCTTTCAGTTAGTTGTACACTTAACCATGTGTGTGCATCTTCAGGCAGTATCCAATGCGATGCTCTTATATTCGTAGAGCCCTCATAGACATCACACCCAGAGCAATTGTATACACGTTTACAACTGTTGTAAATTTCTTCGCCTACTTGCTCTAATGTTTTTGGTCTGTCACTGCCTGTAACAAGGTATACGTTATGTGTTCTAGCGAATGCCAGAAACTCTTTCTTAAACTGTGGATCTATTGTGCCTCTGCTAGGAGTTAATGTACCATCGACATCAAAAATATATTCAAGTTTCATCTAAATTTAAATCTATCAACTTATGTACCTTTCTGCTTTTCTTTAACTTAGTGTATTCAGCATGATATTCATTTGTAGCTTCAAAGTACCTTGATAAAATCTCGTCTAAGAAATCGCCTAGTCCGACAATTTCGATTGGATTGTTATACACATCTAGCAATATTGCTTTGACATGCCCCTGTGTTATTAATGTCTGCACAAATGCTATAAGCTCTTGTGAGATTTCAAACGTACCACCATTAATACTAAAACTTAATAGTGTCTGGACTTTTGCCTTTAAGGCATTGTGCTGTACATTGAGCGTGGTTCTATAATTCGCAAACTCTAATGCTTTTGATAGTTTAGTTGACATAAGCATATTTATCAGTCAAAAAAAAGCCAGTTACTGTGAACTGGCTTTTAATTATTTTAATTTAAATTTTATAGATTGCTTACTGCGCCGTACGTTGGTGCAGTTAAAACAACACCGTTGTTTGCACGTTTAGTTTGGATAGTACTTGTAATAGTACCGTCTACACTATCTACATATCCCACAGTATCATCTGAGTTACCGTCAACACCATCTGCTCCGATGCCATTGCCTAGTGCGTGATCATCTCTCATTGTAACTTTAAACGTTATAACAGTTGGATTAGTAGTGCTGTTTACTTTAGCATGTAGTTGGTAGTAGTTACTTGCATAAGAACCTGAACCGTACTTGATATACATTTGTACATAGCCTGTAGTTAGTTCCATAAAGCCTTTACTAGCACTTGTACCTGTTGATCCTGAACTAACCAAGTTGTCTAAACTAAATGTCAATGTTCCCAATGCACTTAATGTACTTGTCCAGTTACTGTTCTGTGAACCAATAGTTCCTGCGGAACTGCCTGATGTTCCACCACTTCTGCTTGCTGTAAATAGTACTTCACCGCCTGCGTTAAAAAAGCCTCTACAATGAGCTTCGCTTGCGAAAGTTGCTGTAAATTCATGTGTAATTTGTGCAGTGGATGAACTACCCCAAGCCGCTGTTCTGCTTGTTGTACCGCTTGCATCAGTTGTTAAACTGCCACTTGGTACTGCATTTCTTGCATCGAACACATCTTTAACATCGTCCATCAAGTTAGACCAATCACTTGCAGTCAACGTTGAGCCTGCAGTTTTATCTGAAGCTGAAGATGAATTTAGTGAGTGTCCTAAAAATGTTGCTAAGGACTGTATTTCGTCCTGTAAGTTCTTGTAACCTGTTGTACTATTCACTGCTTGAATTGAGCTACCTGATGTAGCGTTTAAACTACCAACAGATTGATTATAACCGTAGTTACTGCTGGCGGCGTAAGACCCAACTGTTGTATCTGCCGGCGTGCCTAGCTGTCTGTATACATTAGCTACCATGTTGTTGTAATCTGCGATACCAATTTGGTCGCCGGCTACTACCTGCACCATGTTAATTCCGCCTGTTACTGTTAGTGTTGATCCACTTGCCATTGTTTTCTCCTACAATACAATATTATGTTATTACTACTATTTACCTTATTTAACGCCAATTACCGCTTCTACTACGCCCTGCCCTTCAGAAGTTTTATCTTCTAAAGACCTGCCTATGATTGCTTGTAATGGAGTGTCATCATTTGCCGCACAAGCAATGCCTGATACGTCACTTGATGTTAATCGTTGACCTTTATTAACAAGTCCAATTACGTTAACTGGAACTCGTCCTGCTAATGCTACTGGAATACCTGTTGCGCCACTGTTCATTAAGTATGCTGGGGTAGTAGAAACTACACCAAATACTTCAGTGTCTTCAGGTCCTGTAGTCTGTGTTATTTCAGCGTCACCGCCAATCTTAACAACTGTGCCTGCATCATAGTCAACATCGGATGAATATATCTCAGCCAAATCCGCAAACTGTGCCGAGGTTGCTGTACCGTTAAAGTGATCGCCTGCTACGTTACCTGAGAACGTTGCTGTTACACCACCAGTTAAATTACCTGAAGTAATAGTTGCTGTACCATCTGTTAATGATCCACCTGCTACTGCACCACTAAACGTTGCGGCTACACCACCAGTTATAGTACCTGATGTACTAGATAGTGATCCGTCAGTTACCGTTCCACCTGAAACAGTACCACTTAGTGTTGCGTCAACACCACTGAATGTTGAACTGTGTACAGTGCCGACCTTAGTGCCTGCGTTACCAATGTTAATGCTGTTGTCTGTAACTAGTATATCACTACCAAACGTCTTGTTTGATACTGTTGCTACACCAGTTGTCGTAATAACTGCATCGCCACTAACATCAACAACAATATTACCTGTTGTTGGATTTCTTAAGTCTCCGTAGAAGCCTAAGTTATTTGTCCACACATTGCCTTCGTTAACGATTACATTAGATGCCCAAACTTCGTCAATTGCCGCTGTGTTAGAACCAAAGGTTTCAATGTTTAGACCACTAATAGTACCGCCATTAGCAAGTGTAATATTGGATACATAAATGTTATCAATAGGAGCATCACTTTCACCAATGTCTAAAACAACACTAGTTGATCCACCTGTCTTTGCTTTCTTAATATATTGTGCTGTTGCAGATGCTGGGTTACCAATAAAGATAGTGTCAGTATGTACTTCACTAAATCTAGAACCTGCCGCACCCAATGTTTCGTTATCAGTTGTTGTAGGTACATAACTTTTGCCAGAGTGTATGATTATGTTAGCATCAATTTCACCTGCGCCTGTTAAGATAGCATTTGCTCTGTCAGCCTGTGTTGCCACGTTTGCTAATGCAATAGCTGTCGATGCATATTTTGTTCTAAGGTTCATACCTGGTTTAATAGTATCACCGATACCATCTGAATCTGTCATTTGTGCATACATGTTTGTATCAGCTAAACCTTCAATCTTCCATGATGTGTTAGCCTGTACAGTAAATGATGCATGGTCACTGAATATAGCCATAATGCTTTCACCACCAGTGAAACCTGCTAATCCGTTGCTACCGTCATTCACATACATAAGTGCCATAACTGAATGGAAAATTCCATCTTCGCCTGGTACATACATTGATCTAAGTCTAGTACCGTAAGAGCTTGGACTACCTACGTTAGATACTCCGCTGTACTCGTTAGATACTTTACCTGCATAAGATGAATCTACAAAAGTAGTTCCATTATGCACTTTTAATTTATCGTCTACTGTATCATAGTAAGCAGTTCCTGAAGCTACACCGCCGCTTGGTGCCGCCGCCGATACTGTAATACTTTGCCTTTGCCATCCTGTGCCGTCATAAACTCTCATCACGTCTTCTGTCTTATCATACCAAATCTGACCTTCTAAAGGAATATCAGGAGTTGGTGCTGATGTACTGGCAAAGTTTTCTAAATGTCTTATTGAGTTTTGAACAAAATATTGTCCATATCCCGATACATTTCTACCGACCAGTGCAACGCTGAAAGAAGAGTTAACCTGACTAGCGGCTACGTTGATGGTCTTCGAACCATCTGTATTTTGTACTGAATAAGTCATTTGTTTTTATCCTCTATTAATTTAACTGTACTCTGACAGTATATATTATTTCAATTGTTCTGTTTGCACTCTTTTGAACTGGGTGAAATATTACATGTGTTAGCAACTTAGCATCCGTTGGATCTGTTGCGTAACTTAGTAAACCTAGTTCGTCAAAAACATAAGTACCTTCGTTAGTAGTGCTACTATCGAAGTCGTCCTGTCCGGCAGGTTGATTATAACCTAACGTACAAGTAATTTTTAAATCTGTAAAACTGGTGCCAGTGATTACTTCAATCTTATCTGTTGTTGTGTTGTTACTTACTACTTTCTCATAAGTTCTACTATACAACGTTGCACTGTTTTCGTATGATTCACTTACTCTTGGTGCTTTGTAAATTACTTTACCAGCAGAGTCAACTGATGTTGCTCCGTTACCGAAAGCCATAAAGTGAATGTATGCACCTGCTTGGTTAGTAAGTGCGTTCGCAATCATGTTTGCCATGTTGCCGTAGTGGATGGCGTTTCTCTTATTAATAAGTTCTTCGCCGGTATCTACATCTCTAATCAGGATGTGTCCTGACATTTTAATACCTGCTGATTCATCTACTGGTTTGGCATTTTTCATGTCGTCCTCAACTTTTTCATTGCTATCGTTCATATTCTTATTTATCACTTTTCATTATATATTGTTTTAATTCTTACTCTTTTCTACTCAAAATTGTGTAAAAAGTCAATTATACTCACATTCGATTTTAGAACAGTACCTTTGTCAGTAATACTACCTGCTTCCTTAACTGTCTTATTGCCTGAGTCCCAACCATTAACTTCATCTTCGTCAAATAGTGGCCAATTTAATACTGAATTATTATTTCCGCCAGGTCTACCAGTTGGATTAAACGTGCCCGAACCATCCCACGAACTATCAAAGCCATATGTAATATTATCTGTATCACCGTCATACGTTACGTTTGCATAGTTTACATTAGCACTGGTTACTGTTAAGTTACCACTGCCGTCCCAATCATCATCATACGGAATTGTGTCATCGAATATCTCAACTGGTTTAATCCAGTTAAAGTCTTCAGGGTCTCTAACTAATAGCCCGTTTGCATCACGTAATCTAATGTTCTCAGATTCTTCTCCGTTATACACTTCAGCGCCAACTGGTATAATAGTATTAGGTGTTGTGCCTTTAGTGCCTCTAATAATACCTGATATACTCTTCGTTGCTAAGTTCTTGTTCTCATATTCTATTCTTTCACCGTTAATCCAAATAACTGATCTATCTTGCTTAGTAGCATTTGGAATCTTAGTAACATCAGCAAACATAATTTCAGTATCCCAAATTGCTAATGGGCTAGTTACTGTAGTTAGTGGTGTAATATTACGTCTGTAATACTCTGTTTGACCAAACATATCCATGAACACCATGAAGCGTACATCAGTACTGTCTGTACTAATTTGCGTGTTACCTTGTGTCATAACATCCATTACTAATGTTTCTAGTGGCTGTACAACTATAAGTTCTTCTGGTCTGTCAGGACCGTACTGCGACTTGAGGAACGTTACAGAATCAAATCCGTATACTGTCTCATCGTCAACTCTGTAATTAACATTGCCTTGTGAATCTTCACTAAACACACCTACAAAGTTATTAACTTCAACTTCTCTGTCAAACAATCCATCATCCCAAGTATTAGCATCGAATCCTCTAGTATCAGTATAGTGTGTTGTAGGATGCGTTCCAGGAACAACATCAGTAAATATGTTTCCGTCTAACTCTTGTCCTTGGAATGTTGCATGTACTTTACTCTTCACTAAGTTAAGTGCTGTAGTAAGGTTACCACTGCTAACCATTTCTGAGACTACACTAATGTTAGTTGTTATAGAAGTGTTAGAGCTTGCACCTACGCCGTATGCTAAATCAAATGCATTTGTTACTGCTGTACGCACACTTGGATTAAACTTCCATAAACGTTCTGGTGCTGTCCACTGTAGCGAAGTATTTGAAATAGATGTATTAGAAGCAGTTTCTATTGCAACAATGTTCTTAGCAATAGACACATTCATAGTTTCTAATGTAGGATCAAATCCGTCAATATATTTAACTTCAATTTTATCACCGTTGCCAGGTAAGCCCACAGCATTGTTAACACCTGCTTCATCTGTAAACGATATAAATGCATTACCAACGTCAACTAGATAGTTTGTTACTGTTGTATTAGCACTGGTCGATGTCTTATCAATCTTCCTGCCGTTTACAAAAATCTCTAATCTATCCGAATCCTGTACTTCAAAGTTTAAGTTGAATACTGATGTTGTTCCGTCTGCAACAATAGTTTGTACACTACCGCCAGTTGTATTTTCATACAATGCGCCTTTAACTCTGTCAAACACAATAGTCTGATCCATACTTCTTATCTTAGAAGGAGTATTGCTAAAGCCAGTATAGTCTTTATCTGTAGACAGTGTCAACGCATCTGCTGGCACATTCTTGTCTAAGATCCTTACAGCCTTTAAGCCTTCATCGTAGAACGGAGGTCTATCAAAGTCTGACGTACTGCCTGACATTATTTCTACAGGTGCTTTCTTAATATCACTGTAGTTTCTAATCTTACTACTGTAAGGCTTAACTTCGTTAAAGTATTCAACCGCTTTATCAAAGTTATCAATCTTGAATCCTTTGAATGGTACAAGGTCAGTTTCTTCTTTTACAATTTTCAAGTAAGTTGTTTTAAATGCATAATCTAATTCGCCTTGTTCTGCGTATGCGTATTTCAACATTTCAAAGAAGAACTTGTTCCAATGTGCGGAGTATGTATTAACAAATACGTTACTGTAAAGTGCGTTTAATATTAACCTTACTTCTTTACCTATTGCCAGACTTTGTCCTGAACTGTGTACAGTGTTAGTCCAACGTACAGTTTCATTTTCCATTGCAATTAATGTAAATTTATCAGTCTTCTTACTGTACTCGTATAATGTATATCTAGCACTATCGTCTTTTTGTACTTGGATAATACTCTTGTCTAATACATTTTTCAGTAGTCCAAACTGTTTTGTATCTGCAACTTTCCTCAATGGCTTATATGTGTTGTCGTAATACACTTTAGAATTATTTGTTTTATCTATTCTTATCTGCTCGTACCAGTTAACTCTTTCTAAGAGTGCGTAATCAGTTGGTAAATTATCTCTCCAATCTAAGAACGTTGTTTCCATTTGCAGTTGTCTAAATATATCATTAAGAATAACAAACATTTGCTTTCTTGCTTTCTTAATATCTTTAAACATTGTTTGTCTAGGTCTAAACTTAGAGCCGTATCTTTCGGATACACTTAGTCCTGAGCCCGGTACTGCTTGATCCAATCCGTTATATCCTGCTAAACTATCAATAAGTTTCATGCTTAGGTTATTTGGTATAGTACCGTCTCTGTCGCCTTCGCCTGCTAATGTCCAACTAGTATGCTTCTGAGCATTTTCGTTTTCCTTGCGTTTGAAGTTTACACTTAAAATGCTGTCGTCTGTTCTAATTAACGAGCCCATTGTGTTAACAACCATTGCGTCAGGTGAAATAATACCGGAGTATGCAACTCTTTCTGAATCTATGTCTTGTAATAATCTTGTTAATTCTAGTGTGCTTCTCTCTTTCTGGAAGTTAACTCTAGCCATATCTGAAACTATTGACAAGTCGCTCTGCCAGAAGTAGTAATACGTTTTCGGTTTACCGTTTTTATCTGCATGTGTCTCAGTAATAAAGTTATCTGTATTACTAGGAGCAGTGAGGCTTTCAACCCATTCGTTAATTACAACTCTACTACCTGGGAACATCTCTCCCCAATTTTGTGAACGCTCGTAGTTATTGTAGCCAGTCGAACTGTAAGTGCCTGGTCCTTGCTCATACCATGTATAACGTAATGTGGACGTATCCCACCATCTAAGACCTACATCTTTTCTTCCGTATTTTACTTTACGTGGATCGTAAACAACAGGATCTCTTTCAGTTCGGAAGTCAATTTCCTTGCCAATGAATCCAGGTAGTATACCTTTGAACGGATCGTATAAGTCTATATCAAATTCTTTCTCTGCACTATCTTCATCGTATGTAAATACATCTCTAATGAACTTAGTGTCTACTAATTTTTCTTGTTGTCTAATAATTGTGCCGCTTTCTAAATAAGCCCACTTGTTTGTATTTTGATAGTTATCAACCCACACATTGCTCAAGCTCGCTACATTGACCTTAACAGTTCCATTTGCATTTAAATCGTTACTAATACGTTGACTTTGTAATGCATAAGGGTTAACATGTATAGCTGAAACATCACTTGCTGTAATGCTAATAGGTGATGCGCCATCTAATCTTCTTAGTTCATATTTGTACAGTTGTCCGGATTGTACTAGGTCACCAATTGCTGTACCAATAGCAAACGGGCTTCTGCTTTGGAATCTAATTGCTTTACCACTGTCAGGTCCGCCAGTTTTGGTTCCGTCACCTGCTCCTGCGCCTACTCCAAAGCCTCCACCAGTGCCGTCACCTGCTCCGCCACCGCCTGCTGTACCACCTGTGCCAGGTTGAGTACCGTCTTCGTTGAAACCGTCACCGACACTTGCTCCGCCACTGACTACATCAATGGCTGGTGGTATCTCAGGAATATACGCACCCGAGTCAATGTTCATACTCTCTAGTAGTCCTGGGAAACTGCCTTCTAATTCAATGCCGTCACCAGCTTCTGTACCGAGAAGTAGCCCAGGTATAACACCAGTGTCATCTACACTAGCTGTAAAGTATGGGAAGCCATTTGGATCTTTTTGACTGTTAGCGTTAATAGTGTCTACCATGTTCTGTAAGAAACTACCTGGATCCTGTGCGCCTTCTTGTAAGCCCATGTCCTGGATTGCTGTGCCTTTTTGTCTACAGTCGCCGATCAGTCTTCCTGTTAGGAATACACGACCACCTGTTCCTGATCCTCTTGATGTATTACTAATTGAAGAGAACGTTTGGTCACCTGGTTTAGTACCTGTTGCGTTTTTAGTAACGTGGTATTCTAATGGAACACCTGAGTTAAGATCACCAGGGAATGTTTGGTACAAGCCTCTGTGTAGTACTGCTAAGTCTATAATAGCACCGTCATCGTCTACATCTGTTACTCTAAATACTGCAACTTCTTCTTTACTACTTGGTTTTTCATTTGCCCAAACTACTTGTCCAACTGCGTCTGCACCTGAACCTATAATGTTAATTGTTGGTGGATTGTTAAATACATATCCTGTACCTATTAGCTGTGAACCGTCATTGGCTGTTACAGCCTGAAGTCCCATAAACTGTCTAAGTCCGTCAGTAAATGCTACACCTACTAATGCGCCAGTATTGGCATCAACTGTGATATGGTCTGCGTCAAACTCGAATCCGTATCCACTAGTGCCTGCTCCGCCCACTGTAATTCTTATACTACCGTCTGCTTGATAAAGTCCAGTAGCCTTATCTAGTTTGCCGTATCCACGTCCGCCTCTAGTAAACTGTATGCCTGCTATTGACATGCCGTCACCTGCAAAACCTGTGTTACTTTGTTGCGATACCGCTACACCACCTACTGCTCTTAATATGTCGCCTCTTCTATAACCAGTGCCGTTATGACCTTGTGTTATAGTTGAAGGTTGATTTCTGTCTTTACGTTGCTGTGCACCAATTGTATTACTAATATAATCAGTACCAGTTGCGGTAGTTGAAACACTACCTACTTCTGAATCTGCTGTGTTGGCGTCTGAGTCAGTGTCTGCTAGTACTTTAGTGTTCACCGTATTTGTATTTGTTCTAGTGCCTGCTAATGTGGTTGTTTCACTGAATGCAACATTCAGTTTGTTGTTAACAGTATAGTCGAGTACTTCTTTTAATATGCCGCCTTTACAACCGTTTCTCAGAATTGGTACATCTGGAGTGTTGTCTCTCATTAATATTTGTAGACATTTAACACCGTCTTCTGTTATAATAGTAGCATCAATCTGGTCACCCATTACTTGTTGTACTCTAGCCTTCATAGCCTCTACACCAGTAATGCCGGACGTTGATATCTGCTTGTCGTTAATCCAAAACGTATCACCGTCTCTTAAATTGTATTGTGAGTGGTCAGTTGCAACTGCGCCTGAGCCTGCTGTACTTGCTCCATCCTTTCCAGGTATCCATTCGTTACTAGAACATAACTTAATCTTTGGCTTCATGCAATATTTGTTTAATTCGACATCCATTGATGCTTGGCTTCCGCCTGCAATAAGTGGCTGGTACAAACCTGTAATAGTTTTCTTTAACAATTTAATTGTCATAAACCTTGCTTTAGGCTTCTCAGGATTTGACTGAGGGTTAAACGTATCATTAGTCGGGATCGGACTGTTAGTTTTACCACTGAATGTTCCGTCTTGTGCCACAAACGATGGTCTGCCATCTAGTGGACGTAATGGTCTTTCAGCGGAGTTAGTAAAGTTTACTGGGCCTGCTTTAATACTGCCTTTGTAAAATGACTCCTGGTTATCAAAACGCTTAACACTGTTAGACTGCCCTGTTTGTCTTATGTTGGGCTTAGTGCCTAGTCCTGCACTGTTGCCGACATGATTAATATTTATTCCACCAAAGTTGTTTCCACCGACGCCAGTAAATTGATACTGTTGAGCTGGACTGGTAGCAACAAGATTTCCGTTGTTGTTTTGCTTTGTTGTAGGACTGCCTTGGCCGCCGTTAGGACCGGGCCATACATGTGTAGCGCCAGCGAAGGTACCACCAATAGCACTATTACTTGCGCCACCGCCTATGTTAATATTTGTTGGTATATTGGGATTGCCTGATCCACTACTACCACTATGTACAGTAGTTGGTTGGCTGTTAGCATTCTTGCTACTAGCAATAGTCGAACCTGTTGAAGCAAAGCCTACACCGCCTGCATTAGATTTTTCCCAGTACCAAGTTTGTTGTCCTTGGTTAATAGGTAATTGGTTGAAGCCCCAATAGAACACAGCTGAGTTACTGCCGTTTACGCCTCTAGAGGTCTTAATTGTTATCCATCTTCCTAAGCCAGGCTTGTAGTTGAACGAACACTTTCCTACATTCTTTCTGCCGCCGCCTAGTATGCCGCCCATGTCTTGTGTTCTACTTAGAGCGCCGATTGCATTATCATTTGCCCCGGGTGCATTGGTAATTAATTTCTTAAATTGAGCCTTTTCTGCTGTTGTCTGCACAGTACACGTTGAATTAGAATTTGTTGTGGCAACTACTTTATTCATCATGTACTTCGATGTACCTTGATAAACATCCATTCTATCTTCAGCACTGTACATGTTAAAGAACACATTCAGTTGCTCGTCAATGGATTGGTCAGCCGCTAATTGGAAACTAACAACTTCAGGTGAAGGTCCACTGGAGTGATACAAGTAGTAGTTCACTCTCTCAAATGGCGGTATAGGAGCTATCGAGGTATCATCAATTATAACTCCTACTGGTGATACAGCTGAACTGCCTACTAGTCCAACAGTTGCACCATTTGAATCTGTAGCGCCTGCTGTTAGTGTAGCTGTCTCAGTACCTTCAGTAAGTACATCATTTCTTGTAACTACCTGGGCTGTTGCTTGCCACTTAGTTGTTGAACCTATTTGTGCCATAGCAAAAACAAGTGTCATAGAGTTAGTTAAGTCGCCGCCTGTTGCAAAGTCAGTGCGTGATACACCTGACATTGTAGCAGTAACAGTAGCGCCTGCAGATAAGTGCTTACCTAATAATGTGAATGTAATCTCTTCGCCGTTCTCTCCCACTCTGTGTTTGTTAGCAGTCATGCCAGTGTATGTAGGTACTGGATCTAAACTAGTATCATTAACAGTAACGATGTCGCTCGGTTGCCCTGTTAATGCGCCTTTGCTTGTCGATGCTCTCAGTCTAAACTTCAACAGCTCAGAGCCTTCAGTTGTTCCGTCTGCTGTAAATGTTACAGTCTTTGTTGCTGTACCATTTGCATTAAATGTCATTGTGAATGGAGTTGTTAAGCCTCCATTAATGTCAGCGGCTAAGTCTACACTACCAGTTGCATCAACTACTATAGTTTCGCCTGCTGTGATGTTATTTGCTTGTACAACAAATGTGCCTGTTCCGCCTTCATTAACACTGTCTTGTTTCCACTCTGCTGTAAAGCCGCTAGCATATGGCTTGTAACAAGAAGCAATATTGTCTACGTATTCAGTAATCTTTGGTGCGTCACATTTACCTTTAGTTTCGTCGCCGGCATGTATACACTTTGAATCTACTCTTTGTGTACCTGCTCCGTTAAAACCGTTAGCATCTACTGTGCATGATCTACCAGTTTCTACATATTCATGTGTGTGCTTAATTGCATCAACACAGTTATGGCTAGCATGTTGTATACCGATGTTTGCAGGATCATCTCCTGTGAAGTCATTAGTAAATGCAATCTTAGACTTTAGTGTTGGATCGACTTTATCAATAGAATGTGTTTGCCCACCATATACTTTTCCGTAATCTGCATAGTCTTCGCCCATGCCGCCCATTGTACCTTTTTCAAGCCTTGTTGCCGATGTTGCCCATACACTACCATCCGATGCTGTAATAGTACCGTCTGTTTGCATAGTAAACTTAATATCGTCTCTAGTCCAACTTGTGCCGCTTGGAACTGATTCCCACTGACCTGAAGCATAATCAAACTCTTGCTTCGATGTGCCCCACTGGCTTCCGCCTGCTCCGTATTCAGTCTCTGCACCGTTAAACGCTCCGCCACCAATTGAGTAGCCGCCGCCGGATGTAGTGCCTTGTTGATCTAAGTATCTCTGTGCAAGTGGCTTAGTAAGCTCTTGCTGTCCAGGTAAAATACTCTTCGACTGATCAAATAATGCCTGCTGTAGTGCCTGAGATGCTACTTCTTTTGGAGTTAGTGTAGGAAGATTGTCAACCTTTGGATCACCGTTCTTACCTGTTCCTGTTTTTAGAGTAGGATCGTATGTATTTTGTGAGCCATCGGAGCTATTAGACTTACCCTTGGCCTTAGTCGTTGTCTTCTTGGCTGGTCCACTAGTAACTTTTACTGCCGCCGCGCCTTTTGGAGCCGCTGAATTCTTAACTGTTGTTCCTGCTGTTAACGGTATCGCATTCTTTCCTGGCTTCTTAACAGCGCCTTTACCTTTGTTCGCCATATAGTCTTTGACTTTCTGAGTAACGTCTGCCCAATTGATGTTAATAAACATCGAACCTTTCTTGACTACCATGCCAGCTTTACTGTACATAATATCTTTAATGTCAGCGGCATATTGTTCTACACTGTGCCACGGGTAAGTACTTGTTACAACGTTAGCACCGTTAAAGGAAATATTACCTTTATGGTCTGCAATAAAGAACGGAGTAAATCCTTCCTTACCTGTAATGCCTGGAGCATCTGTTCCGTACACTTTATAATCAAATTCTGATCTGTATGTAACTCCGCCAGTTTCATATGGATGGGAGAATGCAGGGTAATCAATAACGATTGTGTTTGCAGTCGGTATATCAACAACTGTAAATGTGTTGTTATAATAGTCTGGATCGTATGCATGTACTGTTATGCCGTTACCAACAAGTGTGTCTGAACCGTCTATTGCAAATGTGTGATTCTCACCTGTAGTAATTACAGTATTAGCACCCATAAACGTTGCTTCTTCGTATGTTGTTCTATAAGTCTCTACAGTATCGCCCGCAGTTAATGTTACGTTGTCTGACAACGTAATAATAGTATCGCCAACTATAGTAGCAATTGTTGTGCCAGCTGGAACACCTGTGCCAGTTACTCGCATACCTTCAATTAGTCTATTAGTGTTTCCTAAAATAGTAACACTTGTACCAGCAGTAACATCACTTGCTACTGTTAGTGTTAGCCTAGGTACGTCGAATAATGTTTTGTTTATCACAAACGAGTTGCTAGTTGTATCAATTCGTCTTACAGACTCTACAATATCCTCACTGGATAGTTGGTTAATTTTTACATATTCTAAATTAACAAGTGTTGATAGATCTGTATCTGTTGTAATTTTTGTTGCGTCATTAATAGTAAACGATAAGTTCGCTTCGTTCAACGCTCCGCCTGTGTAACTAGCAGGGTTAATGTCAAATACTACTAGCTCGACTTCTTGTGCCGGAGTAGTAGCTTCTACTTCACGTATTGCTTTTGCAAAATCAACTATGTCGTCAGCCGCCAAAGTAACAGCATTCTGTAATGTTACGTTTGCAACTTGCCCATCGCCTGTATGCAAGAAGTACAGTGTAGCATCTCCGCTAAATGATCTACCGTCTGCAAGGTTTATATCAAAGTTATTAAGTGATGCGTCAAGTGCATCTCCACTTGCGTATGTTCCCGCTGGTAGTGGATTAGGTACTGTAAGCGATGTAATGCCCTGTGACAGCGTTATGTCGTTGCCTGATATAGTTGCTACAGTTACTGAGTTAGCAGTGTCATTAATGTCATGCCCTAATACAAGCGGTACTATAACATAGTCGCCTACGTTAACACCAGTTGTACTGGATAATGTAATTACGTTAGTGCCACTGTCTGCACCTCTAATTGCTTTAGCTGGCTCACTGCCATAGTTAGGTAAATCGTATGCAACACTTATAATTTGTGTTGGCTCAGTAACAGTTGAATGGAACAAGTACATGCCCTTTTCAAGTGTTTCAGCTGTGTTAATGTTTACAACTGTGCCACTAGTAACAGCATTTTCAACAGTACCTTGTACAGGTGTTGATATGTTGCCTAGTGTAGATAAACGTTCTGTAAAGTTTTTGTTTAATACTTTTTCAGTTCTGATGTTCTTTGGAGAAAAACTAGCGCCTGCTAATTCAGTGCCTGACTCGTCTTTAAACTTAACTGTTAAGCCGTCAAATAATGACTCACCAACAAAGTCGAAACTGTCGCCTTTTAATGAGAGTGCATTAGGAACTGCTGTAACTTTGAGGGTTGTTTCTGCTAATGAAACTGTTGCAGTATCTGTTATAACATTTAATGCTGTGTGAGTACCGTATAGTGCAGAGCCTAGTGTGAACGTTGTATCAGTCTTGTCTTTAACAACAAATACGTCTCCTACTGTTGCACCTATGTTATCAACATTGAACACAACATTACTACCTACACTAAATGGATGCCCTGGAGCAACAATTTGTACGGTATAATCAACAGATGTGTTACCTGTCTTAGTATTACCGAAGTTTATAAAAGTAAGATTTGCTTTAGTTACAGTTTCAGTCATGCCGCCTAGCACTGTTGTATTTGCATACAGTTGTACTTCGCCTGCAGGTGTTATGTTTGCAACTTGGAAAATATTACCGTTTAAGTTAGAGCTACTGTTATCATGAAACTTCAACCAGTGCCCTTGTGCAACGCCGTCTAACTGTCCGTTATTAATAGTGAACGTTAACTGCTTGTTGTGTACTTTCATGTTAGGTATAGCATCTACACTTCTAAAAATTGTTATGTCAGTTGTAGGTGTAACTTCTTCTGCTCTAGCATACTGGTAAGCATTTTGTAATGTTACTGCTTCGGCATTAATAATGTTACCACTTAGTTGCGGTGTAATTGTACTGATAGTGTTAACACTAGGTACAGTATAATTAATGTTACCCATCTCAACTGAACGCTCTGCAACTTTCTCTTCACTTACAAATCTAGTAATAGGATGATCAACTTCTAGTTGGTCCGTTACATAAATTGGGTTACCGTCATATGAAACTAAGTTTGCATAGTTGGGTGAAATTATGTTATTGCCTTTAAGTGCTAGTACTTGATCAAACCATTTAGTGTGGTCATAATCTGCACTTACGTTAGAATTATCGTTGTTGTCTAAAATTATATCAGATAACTTTACGTCTGCCCAAAGGAACGATGTTCCAACACCTTCGTCAAATTCTACATACGAAACATTACTGCCTGTGCTAGTAAGTTTGTATACTTCAAATTCTTCATGCTCGCCTTTTGCAAAGTGGATAGTGTCATTCTCTTTTGGCAATTTAGATGCATTAGCAAGTTGATTAACATCAAACAAGTTCTCAAAGTCGTAAATATCAAATGCTTGGTACTGTACGTTATACTTGGAAACATAACCTGAGTTTGGTAACGGAGCATACTTGCTGTCAACTAAGCCCACGTAACTAACACTTGAAGTCAGAGGCCATAAGCCTTTCTCTGCCATGTCTGACGGTCTAACTGGAAGTCTTATAGGATCATCAACGTCAATTAATATTGTTGCATCATCCTTGCTGTCTGGGTATATCTCGAATGTTCTCATCTGCGTTAGCTTCGCCGCTAAGGCATCGTTTGCAAACACTTTGATGTTCATTGAACTACCTGGTAAGTCACCGTAGTATGTATCTTCTAAATCAATTGTGCCACGCTCAACAATTTCTATTACTGAGTTGGGCTGTATAGGTGCACCAGGGATAGCGCCACAGTCTAAGAAGTTAAGTGTGGATGTTCCTGCGCCTATATCACTAGTAATTGTATATAATGCTTCTTCGCTTGTCTCTGGTAGTTTAGCGCCATTAATGAATACATCAACATGCGGGTAACTACCGTTAATAATTTGTAAGTTGTCAGCGGCAAGTGGTGTTGTTGTAGTTATACCGTCGCCTACTTCTACTGGAGTAAAAGTAAAGCTCTGTGATACATTGCCTGATAACAACGAGTTAGTTGTAATGTTTGTTCTACTACCTTCGTCAAATTCCCAATCATGTGAGCCGCCGGCTCCAACAATATTACCTGTTGTAGTTCCACCGTTAACTGAAACAATTATGTCACTAAATGTTGTGCTGTTTGCAGTTTGGAAACTATAACGTTGTCTTGGTTGGTAACGTTTTGCAGGTAAGTTTAATGTGCTTTCTAACGTGGTGCCTGCGCCTTGCTCTGCTAGTGTAAAGTCGTTACCTTTAATTGTTAAGTAGAACTCTTCAATGCCTGCGCCTGCTGTTCTAGTAAACGTTGCTGAAATATTTGCACTAATGTCGTTTGTTGAGTTAATTGCGTTAGCAACATCTTGTACAGAAGTCACACTACTCAAGTCAATAATAGTGTTTACGTTAGAACTAAAGTTGTCTGTAATTAATATATTGCCAGCACTTGTTAAATCTGCAACTGTTATGTTAGCAGTAGAAACAGCATATGGTTTTAAGAATGTAGTAGTAATATTTGCTGTAAGTAATTGTGCCGCAACAACTGTTACTGAAGGATTAATGGTATAACCATATCCTGGCTCGTTAACTGTTACGTCAGATATTCTACCATCTGTTCCAATGTTAACAGTAGCCTTTGCTGTTGTGCCGCCGCCATATTCAAAACTGCCTGGAATGTCTGCTGGTGGTGGTTCAATTTCTAAGAATGGTCTTTGATAGAACTTAGTTGTTCTGTCAAGTACCTCTACGGCTTTAACTTTACTTACAATATCTTCTGGGTAAGCAATTTGTATAAGTTGTCTTTCGTTAGTGATTTCACTCTCACTAACTTTAATATCAATTGTTTGGTAGTTGCCAGTATCACCGAAGTCACCTGCTTTAAGAGCCCATTCGTCATAAACTGCAACACTACCAGGAACAAGTACCTTGTCACTGTTAAGCAATACTTCGATACTGTTTTTAGTACCCTTACTACGAATCATGCCTGCATAAAAATCATACTGGTCATCTTGTGTAAGTTCAAATTCTCTAAGGTACTTTCTTTCTTCGTACCCGTATTGTCTTCTACTTGCTTCGTATAGTTGCTTCTCTACAGGCACATGTCCAATTTCATTGTATCTGCCCATGTCACTAGCAAGTGTATCGAAGTTAGGCTTTAAGCCATCTGGTGTGATAATATAACCTTCTGCTGTCAGTGTTCCGTTCCAGCCTGCAGTTCTTTTACCTTTAATTTTTATTCTACGTTGTCTCTGATTTAAGACATCGTTGTATATAGTGTCACCGAATATTGTTTTATTCGATAATACCATTGCATGTTCAATTTCATTTGTGTACAATATTACGCCGTAGATTTGTTTACCTGTCGGTGGTATAATTGTAATTAAATTTGTGTCTCTAGTAATCTCGCACTCGGAAGTCTTTATTGATTTACCTTCCTGGTCTAGTATACTGTACTGACTCTGGTCTACATCAATAATTTTACTTACTCTGCCGATAGGCGCTAGAAACTTCACATTGCTTGCTAATGGACTGAGACTTAGCGTATTGCCTGGTGCCCATTTACCTATGCTCCAGAACAAGAACTGTTTTCCGCTGTACAACCAATTGTTAATGTCGTTGATCTCGCCGTTGAATTCGCCGAAGTCGTAACCCATTGCTTCTTGCTTTCTGCCTAGGCTAATTAAGAAGTCAAACAATTCGTTTACTGTAGCAAACACTGTGCCATATTCAACTTTCTTAATTATGCCAGTGCCTTGTAAGTATAATGTTGCTTCAGCGGCATTGGTCATTGGCAATGACGGAAGTCTCTGCCATAGTGCCGTGTCCGTTACATTACTGCCTGCAGGAGAAAAATCTTTTGCTTGGTAGAAGTTGTACCCTGATTTAATTATTGTGCCTGTTATGTAGTTAACACTGTTGCTGTAAGTACCGAAGTCTACTGCTTCGCCACCAACACTTACTTCTGTTGCTGGACCACTAGTGTTACTTTCTTCAACTTCAAAGAAACGTTTTACTGCATTGTAGCCTTCTACTTTATACTTGCCAGCAGTTGTGTAAGTAATTAATACACCTGAGAAATCATTTGTTGTGCTGTAAGGACCAACGTGTACGCCAATATCGATATCTTCTTGTGGCAATATCAAACTTGAACTGTTACCTGTTGAGCTATAACTATCACTGAACACAGTCATAGTATCTTTATCTACATATCCAGCAAACTTATGTCCAAGTTTACTAGTAATTGATCTATAAGGTTTAACAAATTCTTTTGTTGTGTTAAGACCTTGGAATTTTAAAAATGCGTTAATGTACTGCGTGAAACCTACAGTATATGTTGTAGTTTCTGATGCAGTAACTTCGCCGTGTATTTCTGCGAGCTTTGCTTTAATTCGTCTATTAGTTGTTCTGTCTAATAACTGCTTTGGATTTGCAGAACGTCTAACTGGCTTTCTTGGATCAGAGAACACAGTAGCAAACTTACCTGGCTGTGCTAACAATAGTGCCTGCATAACTGCAAACGGATAGCCTTCAGATATTTTCCATGCATTCTCAACTGGAGCACCATCGCCAAACTTCCAGTCTTTTCCTGTCAGTGTGCTATCAGCGGCGTACACAGTACTTAATGTACTTGTTAGTGAGAACGTTGCACCAGTGCTGTCTACTGCTGTTGTGCCAGTGTTGTTTGTACTAACATGCGTAGGTGTTTCTGCAAAACTTGGTCCAGTAGTATATGGGTACGCAGGTTTGTTACTAGCATCTACAGTTGCTACATAATAGTATGTACCAGCTGGAAATTCGGGTGTTGGTCCACTGCGTCCGTTATAAGCATCTAGGTCGCCGGAGTTAGCAATGTATTCGTAATCCTCAACAAACTCGCCTGTTGGCGTGCCACCAATTGTTGCTCTTGTTACAGTTTTTAAACCGTAACTACTGTCAATTCGTTTAATACTGCTCGATGCATTAGCTCTGTCTGAATAACCATATGGCCCGTAAATTGGGAAACCATCAAATGCCCAACCGACGATTGGCGAGTGAGTGGATGTACTCCAGTTATCTAATGCAACTGCCTGTGGGCTAGGCTGAATGTAACCGTAAATGTTATTACTGTCAGGAGCTCCACCGGCGTTATCTCTGCTAACTTCATTTCTATACATACTGTTGTAAGTAAATGTAGTGCTGTCAGTGTGCGTAACACCTGAATTAGCATTTGTAATTAACGCACCGTTAGTTGCTATACCAATTGCTGTATTGCTTGTGGTAGTAGCATTTGCAAACTGAGTGCCTAAGCTGGAAGGATCTACTCGTCCTACCAACGATGTTAACTTGTAAGTACTAGCCTTATCTTGTATAATGCTTGTATTGTCTGCTGTTGGGAATGTACCCACAGCATGATTCATAATATTGTTTGTTGTAATATTTAAAACGTTAGCAACCTGAGAAACACTTACACCATCAACATGAATAAACGTGTTGGCACCTGCATTGTTGTCTGATACACCAGTTGTTGTCTCTGCCCAACTAATTGTTTTAGTTGTTGCTGTTGTGGCAATAATGTTTGCAGGAGCAATCAATGTACCACTTGCGTCAACAGGTAATTCGTATTTTAAACCAATACGTCTATACGGATTGTCTACTTTATATCTGCTGTTAGTAACATTCTCTCTTGCGCCTTGTCTAATAATACCTTCTTCTAAGTCACTCCACAAGTTGGAATTACTTGAAGCATAACTAGTGCCGTACTGTGTTTCCCACCATGTAGGCTTTCTAGTAAATCCTAGCATTTCCCATGGATGCGTGTGAGGTCTATCTGTATCGTAACATGCCTCAAATATGCCTTTCCAATGTGCTGGCTTACTTGTGCCATGGTTATAGTTCCATGTCCACAGATCGTCTGCTAGATAAAATTCATTTTTAACAAAGTCTACATCATTTCTTGTTATGTAGTTGTTAAAGTTAGAACGTAATAAACCATAATACTCATCACGATCTCTACCTGTTTTTCTAAATTGACCAGGTCTAATGTCGCTGACATTTAAGTCTGGTAAACTGTCATTGTTTCTAAATTGCTGTAATGTTGCATTGTATACTCTTTTCTCAAACTCTAAAAGTATGAAGTCATGCACATCATTCGTTGCAACTGATTTACTTCCATCATGTCCCACTACCATTTTAATAGGACTTATAAAAGTAGTATCTGTAATAATTTCTGGATATGTAATAGGATACATACCTAATGCACTAGGCGTTGAAGGTACTTGAGCACTTTCTCTATTTGAGTCGTATAGTCTGACTTTAATAGTATTACCTAATGTTATTGTGTAAGCAGTTTTGAAAGTAACTGTAACAGCACCGAGTGTGGTTGTTATTTCGTAATCAACATCTGCACATAATAATTTGTCTGGGTTAACGCCATCTGATTCGTAAAGATAAATTGTGTTTTCAATTTTCAGAAGATCTAGATAGTTTGTTAATGTGTATTCTCTTTTTAATACATTGTTCATAACTAGTTTTTCTTCGATGTACTTGTCACCAAAGGCTATCATAAACGTATCGTCGAATACATTCTTGCCTTGGTTGTATGCAATAACATTCTCTAAAACTAATTCTAGCATGGCGCTGTACGACATTGCTGTGTAGTCTGAACTGTTTACAAAGTTTTTAATTTCTTTCTTTAATCTGTTCTTATACTTTACATATTCTTCTGCAACAAAATCCATACTGTCTTTAATATTGAACTTGTCATTACTGAACAAGAATGCCGATAGTCTTAAATCGTCATCAGTTTGCATAATCTTATCTGCGTACTTTATGTCTCGTTTAACATTTTCAGAGTTGTTTGCACCTAATGAGTCACCTGTGTGATCTTCCTGAAACTCTATTAAGTTTTTAAAGTGTTCCAAGTACTCAGGTTGTGATATTGAAAGTATATCTGCATTGTCTAAGTTACTGTGCCAACTGCCTGGTACGTGATATCTACCGTTAGTGTTTACACTTTCAAAGTATCCAGTGTCTGTCTCAGTAAATATATCAATGATATCAAATTTGCTAAATGTAAAACTTGCAAAAATAACTGCAACTTGTGAGGCATCGTATGAGAACAACTCTGTTCTCTTACCGTTAACATAAATGCGTATGCTCTTCTCAACTAGCCCTGCAATATCACTCTTGGAGTTAGTTGGTACTGCTGATATGTGGTATAACCTTTTAGCACTTTCGGAATCACTGTCATTAATAATGTATCGGTCTTCCACACGTTGCTTTAATTTTTCTTCTAATGGTCTCCATGCAGTATCGTAAGTTACTTTAGCATTATTCTTTTTATAATAGATATAACCACTAATTTGTTTCTTAGCTGTGCCACCGAAAGGTGTGTAAGATTCAAAGTAGTCATCTATATGGTTAGTAAATGATATTTCACTAAAGTTGTTAAAGTTTTTATACTCTAACGGGAAGTTTAAAACAGGGTCAGCTGTTCTGTTTGAACTTGTCGGAGTGTACCCAAAAATGTTGTTGCCAGTAAATGTGCTTGATGGGTAAGTAGCATCGCTGTCTAGCCTGACTTTGCTACTGTCGTACATAACAAACTCAATTGGCGTATTAATTTTTGTCTTCTGCTGTCCTGCTTTCCATTCAGTGCCTGTCCAGTAGTATTCTATACCCTGGTATTTAGAACCAAACTTAACTGTAATAACATCACCGACTTGTGCAACATATGGCACAAACCCTGCTTGCCCGTCTAATAAGCCTGCAGGACTAGTAGCGTCTGCTACTTTAGTTAGTACTACATTCTCTGATCCATCATCGCTAATAATATATGCATGTTGTGAAACAGATGCATCATCACTAGCTAGTAGTATTGTGTTACCTGGCTGTAATGTTACAGAGTCAATTGATGCGCCTGTCGGTCTACCAACAATCTCACTTTGTACATATCCTTCTGCACTCATATCTACTGCAAATTTACCAGTAAGACCAAAGTTCTGTAATTCAATATTTCTATCAAATTCGATAATAGGTCTTACTGCACGTTTGTCTTTAGGCGGTAACTGGTCACCGACTTCTAAGAATGTGTTCTTGTGGTGCCAAAAGTTAATTCTGCTCCACACGTTATTATCAGTTGAGCCACGCTCCATGATAATGTAGTCTGGATTTTCCTGAGTGTTATCACTGTCGTACGGTTCGATGTCAAATGCACCTGCGCCGCCCACTGTGTAAACTAGTTGTGATCCGAGTGGTGCAACATAGCCGTTCCATAATGGAAGACCTGACTGTGGATCTGTTTGATCGAATGCGTAATCAGGTGCACCTACTTGAGTGTACTCGCCACCTGCTACTAGTTGTCCCCAGGATTCATAGTTCGTAATGCCTTGTAATCCGCCACTGTTAAAATATGTGCCTGTTGAGCTAGTTTCTATAAGAGTGTCTTCGACTCCAATAATTGTTTGGTCAAACTGAATATAATCTTCAGTACTGAAAACAGTTGCAAAGTTTTGATCCTTGTTGTGTAGTATAATGCTTTCGCCTACACCTTCTACAATGTATCTGTTTTCATCTTTAAATTTGTTTGGGATAACATAGTTGCCTGCAAAAGTAACAACCATTCCACTTTTTAATGTAGTTCCTGCGGGTGTTGTGAATGACTTCTGACCTACAATGTCCTTCTCAATGTTTATAGGAGATGCAGATGTACCTTCAACAATAACTGGTGTCGGGCCGTTTGGACTCCAAAAGTATTCTTGGTAGTTAACAAACTTGTCAATATTAACTGGTGGTAAAAACGTGTATGCCTCAGAATCAAATATTGAATTTTGATTAAGTGTATTAACACCATAACTTTTAAGCACGTTGATATAGTCCTCATAGAACATAATGTTTGTGCTTTTACCTGTTGTCTGGTCAATAGTACTTACTGCTGGCTCTAAACTAAACTTGTCTCTATCAGCAGTTGGTTGCAAAATGTATGTATCTTTTGCACTTAACAGGTCCTCTTCTCGTCTACCAACATAAGCAGACATTGTCTCAACGTTTGCTTTACTAAAAAGTTGCTCAACTGTTGTATCGAAAAAATTCTTTATAACAGGTGTCTGGTGAATTACGGGAAGTTTTGTATATTTTTTATCAGCCATTTTTATTAATATCCACTTGAGTCGCTTGAGTTATTGCCTGAACTAGTTGCACTAGAACCTGTAATCTGATTGTTAATCACGTTATCTTGTGTAGTAGTTGCTTTGTTCTTACCTTCTTCCGCTACATAGTTACCCATGTATGTTGTTATGCCGTTTGGCATATAAAATGTCTTTCCAAAGAAATCATGTGTATGCGATGTACCGTTGCCTACAAAGTCTGATGCTTCTTTTGTTGGATACAATGGATAGTAACCATTGATTGCAAAAGGACCAATCTCACTCTCTGGGTTTTCATATGAAGTAAATGTTGGTGTGCCACTGGTAGGCTTAATGTTCTCTTTAGTGATTTTGTCAACGATGTCAATATCGTCAACTGACGCTGTACTTAAAAATAACTCGTCACTGTCGCTCTTCACTTGAAATAAGTCTCCGAAAACACCTGTTGCTCGTTTAGGTACGATAACAATACTTCCGATCGAGTTACCTACTTCTTGATGTATGTAACTACTTAGTTCCGTAAAGTAGAATGTATCGCCAAATTCCCAATTGTCTATACTGAAATATTTAGTAACTGATTTAATAATTTTGGTTTTAATCTCGTTGTCACTTAGTGACGTGCCTGGTAGTCTGACTACTTTGAATCTTGCTTGTAGTTCTGCCTGTGCATCGTCGCCAAATAATAACTTAAATCTGCCGCTCTTGAATAAAATTTGATCACTAGCCGCTTTGTAAGTTTGTAAAATTTGGAACTCTGTTTCAAGTTCTAATGTGCTTGGCTCTTCGGGCCATGCTGTTCCTGGAACGTTAATATACGAAAGTACTTCATCGTAGTAAGTGTCTGTTAACATGAAAAACTCATGTACATTACTAATACTAGGATCAATTCTCATATCGTTATTTGCAATATGGTTCCATTTAAATACTACACTTTCTTGTGTAGCGTTTTGCGTATCTTGTGTAAAGCTCTTGCCAATTTTAGCTCTATGCTTTGAACTTTCATAGTTGTTAACAACATTAAGGTTTGTGCTACTGTAAGACATCAAGTAGACTTTACCTGTATCTTTTGCATAAACTTTCTTGTTATGGAACTTGCCGTCAACATTGTTAAACGTGTCTACAATGGCTTTCGACTTAACTAGGAAAATATCGTAGTCTGCAATATTGTAATATGTGCCTGATAAGTTTAATGCACTACCAGTCGAGTTGCCTGCAATCTTATCTTTAGTTGCACTAAAGTTAACACCTGGCTCTCTGCGTAAATCTAATATTCCTGTCTTAACAGGCTTAGTATAAGTGTATCCGTCGAAGCTATCGAAGTCTTCAAATATCACGATATCGTTTGGCCCAACAAAATCATCGAACTGTATAGGATTATCCGGACTGTCATCGTTTGTTGAATTAAACGGAGTTACTTGCACTTTTCTAGCATCAGTATGCCCATCTGCGTAAACAAAGTTCTTAACAGCACTCCAAGTAATAGGAGTATCTAGTCTGTCTTTTGCTCTAGCATAGTTTACATTAATAAGGTCTTTACTAGCCAAGCCAGTTGAATCGACAGCATAATGTCTGTTGTCATCAAAGTCCACAATTGTTAATGTGCCTGTCTGTGTGGCAACGTTTGCATTGGATACATAAATGTGTCCACCGCCTCTGTTAGAAATAATGTTGGACTCATATGTAGCCGTGTCATGCCTGTATGCTATGTTGCCTTGTGCATTTAGTATCGGGAAGCCAAACGTTGTGCTTGTAAAGTCAATGTTTACTTTACTAGGTAATGAGTGTACAACACCTGTGTTATTTGCAATAGTAACATTTATGTTACTTGTTAAATCCGATGTATCGAAGTTAGAACCTAACGGTATAGTTAAGTTGTGTACAAATGTGTTACCAGATGAATTACCATTCTTAAATAAACCAAAGTTTGAGTTAACTGTGAACTCTACTTGGCTATAGTTTACACTTCTTGATTTCAACGGTATGTCAGTAAAGTTAACACCATCTTTGGTTGAGTACCACTTATCACCAATGTAATCTGGTGTAGGTGTCGTTGTATCTCTCCACTCAAAGCCTTCTAATGTCTGACCTTGTGTGTTAAGTGTTGTTAGCTCTAGCGTATCATATTTTGCTCTACCTGTAAAACTATCTACAATTCTATTTTGGTTAATGTTATAAAATCTGCAATCTTCATAACTTTCAAAAATATACTTTGTGCCTCTTAGTTCTACATTGTATCTAAACGACAACGTGTCAATTGGCTCATACATAAACTTCATGAGCCAACTTCTATCTCTGTTGTTTCCGGATGTATCTTCTGAGTTACCGATATCAAACGTGTTAGTCAAGTCCATATCATTATTATTAACAACATAGAACGTGTCTGTTGTTGCATTATAGCCAACACCGAATGTTTGCTTTTTAGCAATAGCAGATGAAATTTTGTTGCTTTCGACTTCGTAAAACTTACTTCTTAATGTAGTAATAATTTCTTTACCAGCCCAGCCATCTCTTACATTTTCACTTAATGCGAATGGACCGTTTGCTGTAGTACTAGAGCTAACACGTCTGCCCGAGTTTCTAACAGAAACTATTTTAACCCACTTATACTTTGTAATATCTGCAGGATCTACGAACTTTATCATGTGCCCGGGCTGTATAAGGGACAATTCTGTTTTGGAAATATTTACGTCACTTACTGTACCTGTTTGAGTAAAGGTCTCAGTCATGTAGCCTGTATCATTTTCCGTTGTCTTAGGAAGCGTCTTCCATACTATGCCGTACTGGTCTAATTTAAATTTGTTTGGCTGTGTCTCAATCCACTTATTTCTAAAATCGCTATAGATAAAATCTCTTAATTCTAGATTCTTTAAGTATATAGGGAACACTTTTTCAATTTGTTCTTTTGCTGTGTTGTTACCGTCAATAATAAACGAGTAACTTTGCGGAGAATCTTCTTTGTATAACGCTCCGTCTTCAGCAATAGTAGTTGTTGTCTGGAATGTGCTAGTAGGATCGGTAATATCGATATATCTACTGTGTCCAGCATGTGTTTTATTAGTAACTTTTAGTTTTCGTATGTTATTGCTTTTTGCTAAAGGCAATACTTGATAATCTTGTGCTGACACCATTCTGTCTTGAGCATAAAATGCCTGTGGTGCTCTTTCCTTAATCCCTGCCAATGTCTCTGATGGCAATGAATTGTTAATGCTTGTTTGTAATCTAGCAGTAATAGTGAGTACATACTTCTCACCTGTCTGAGTTTCGTATGTTATGTCTGAAACTACGTTGCCCATGTCGTCAGGTTGAATACTGTATCTCTCGTCTGCACTTGCTCTGTAAAACGCTCTGTAGTTGCCTACTGGAACGTTTGCAAAGTTACCATCAGCGAACTGTAATTTAATACCGCCTGTACCTAAGTTTTGTATTGCATACAAGTTAGGTGACTTTTTCGCTAAAGTATTGTACTGTAGTGTCTGCCCAACGGTGTTAGGAATCTGTTTCCACTTGGACAGCACACCACCGATAGTACTTACTTGTTGAAAATATACATCAGTTTCATTAATGCCGTCAACAGCAATAGTCTGTGATCTATTTTCTTCTGGGGTCTCAAAATCGAAAGTTTGTGACTGCAATACTCCTTGTTTGAACATTAAGAAGAATCCGTTATTTGCACTGGAAAGCCCTAGCCCGTCATTTCTATGAATTAATCCAAAGTTGTTTGATGGGTCAGGATGCTTTTCAAAGAAGAAATTGTTATCTTCAAAGTCAGCGTTTACGATTTCAAAGTCTCTACTAACACCGTTTATACTCTTTTTAAACTTGTAAACAAATGGCGCATTTATTTGAGTGTTAACTTCATATAAGTCGGTAATAATTGAGTTTATTGAACCAGTCTTAACTGGCTTACTAAATCTATTCACATTGCCAAAGGCACTGTTCATTACAGTAATAAATTGTTCGTAACTGTCTGGGTTGTTTGCATCATTCCAAGTAATAGCTCTATTACCTATGTCTGATCCGCCACTATCCGTTAGTGGCTCTGTGGTGCTTACACTTACAATTTTTAACAATCCACCTGCCGCTACGTTCCTTTTAGGATTATAGCCTAACTGTCTTGCTAGTTTGTATACTGAGTCTTTTCTTTCTGCTGTTTCAAGAAAGTTTTCTCTAGTGTTTACATCCATTCTAAATGCAATACTCTGTGCCATGTATGCAAGTAATTCTATGATAGCAATGAATTCAGAACTTTCAATGTAATCGTTGAAGTTTTCAGGGAAGTTAGTTCTAATGTACTCAATCATCGCTGTACGAATTGTTTCAAAATCGTATGCTTGGAAGTTTACATTGCTGTAAGCCTTATAGGCTATATCCCAATCTTCTGCCGCGAACAAATTGTTCTGTCTGTTACTCGTTGCCATATTTAAATCTCTCTGCTATCCTGTGTGTATTCCACAAGCAGGGTTTCTTCATCTAAGAAAGGCTTAAGAGTTAGCTGAACCTGTATGCTAATTGTATGATCAATCACTTGAGTAAACACCTCTTGGATATTAACTCTGGGATCTTTAGTACATATTCTCACTACTTCGTCTCTTACTTCTTGTTCTACATAAGTGTCTAGTGGATTCATGATAATATCATAAATAGTAGTACCAAACGTAGGACGCATGACTCGCTCGCCCCTTCGTGTATACAATTCGTTTAATAGGTCAACTTTTACTGCTTCACCATTAGTAACAGTGTAAGGAGGTCTAATTTTACCTATTGTGCTAAAGCCTTTATATATGTTTGCCATATCAATATTTATCATCGTTCGTTAAAACATGTTTTAATACAGCCCATTTCGGGCCTTGAAAAGTACGCCAAAATAACGGTTGACTTTGGTATGATTTAGACTATATAATACTGGAGCATAATACTTTTTATGCATTTTTTACTTTTAAATTTAGGACAGTTATGAAAAACGTTTTAGACAAATTTAACAGCATCGTTGAGCTTGCAGACAAGGCTAACAAAGCCATTGCCCGCAACCGTTATGAAGGAACTACAGGCTATGGCCCCAGGTTCAGAAAAATGATGCACTTTAACAACAGGCGTGTACACTCAGTGGGCATTTACGATTACCATCTTAAGAACTACGTTCTGTTTGAGCTAGTCAATATGGTCGGTCAGTCAAAGCACTCGATTCCAAAAGAATTGCGTCAAATGGAGCGACTAATATTAGATGCCAAGATTGCCTAACGTAGTATTTGTTCACGGATCAGGTCAATCAGGGCTTAGTGTTAGTTATTTAGAAGTATTTTTGCCAGAATGTAATCTAGTTTGTCTAGAATACAAAGTGCAAGAAAACCCAGATGATATACTGAAACGATTCAACTTGCTTACTCGTAATGAGTTTGGAGACGAATCGTTTCATATAATTGCACATAGTTACGGTTGTTTGATCTCTAGCCTGTTTGCCGAGAAGTCGAAACGAGTATTATCATTCGTTGCATTAAGTTCCCCATGGGGAGGCAGTCAAACAGCACGTTGGATATCAATGGTATTCCGACAAAGTAAACTGTTTAACAATGTAAAGCCGAACAGTAACTTTATGCAAGACATACAAAACATCAAGTTAGACTGTCATGTTACGAATGTAGTAACAACAGGATCGACAGGCTCTGCTAATGACTTGGCAGGGCTAGGAACACAGCACAACGACGGACTACTCACAGTTGCTACTCAGACCAATGTACCGAAAGGATTTTCTAACGTGGAAACTGTTTACCTTCCGTTGAGTCACAACGAAGTACTTTTATCATTCGATACTATAAATATAATTAAGAAACATACCTTCGGAGACACTAGTGGCACAGAATACTTCTTTAAATAATACACTCGAAGAAGAGTTAAGACTAATGCTGGTACAGAAGAATAACGAATGCAATCTCTACAAAGAAGAAATTAAAATATTAAAAAGGTCTGTTGCTGAAGAACAAGAAGGCAAATACAGAGCTTACATTAAGATTGCAGATTTACAAAAAGCAAACCCTCAGAAATACTGACCGTTATAATCCTTTTGCTAACTTCTGCATAAGATACAAATCAGCTTGTTTGAAATCATACCCGTTACTGTCACTTGCAATTCTCATAATTTCAGGCAACATGCTATCTGATGATTGCCATAAGTAGGACATAACTGCACCCTTACCTTGGTCAACAGATTTAGACCCTGATACACCCTTTGATCCGCTAAATTTGGATAATGCAAAACTTCTAGCAATGTCGTTGTCACTGCCTGCCATTATGCTTCGTAGTGCTCTACTACTATCAAATCCATCTTTGCCCAGTGTGTGAGTTAACATAGTTAGTGCGATGCCTTGTTGCGTTGACATAGGACGGTTAGCTTTCTTAAATGCGTACCTAGACATTTGTTTCAAGTCATTGTTTAATAATTGCTTACTTGCATTTTTACTCATACCAGCGGCAACTTGGTTTATAAATATAGGTTCTTTATAAGCGCCACCTTTCGGTACGATAGCATACGCAGAATCACCTGCACTAAACTTACTACTAACTTGACTTGCTTTAAGAATGCCTTGTGAGGATAAATCTTGTCCTGGTCCAGCCGTTTTAATAATGTCTGCGATGTCTGCCGAAGATAGCTTTCCTTTACCTGTATCAATCATTGTAGTAGCTGATGTCGGGTCAAAGTTCTTGCCATCACCAAACATAACTACGCCAGCCTTTTGTTCTGCCTCGCCCATTATGTGCTTGTACCCAATTGCCTTTACAGGCTTATCAGGCTTAATACCACCCGGGTATTGCATTTCATGTTCTGTTAACATTGGTGCAGAACAGGATGTAATCATGTCCTCTGTTGCTTTTAAGCCAGGCCCATTAGCAAATTCACTTGCCAATGCATCACCTGCCATTGTCTTACTTTTTAGTAACGGGGCATCTTTGTAATTAGGCACCATAGTGTTAAGTGTTTCTACATCTTTAGGATTACCTGATGTATCATAAAATTGTCCTCTAACGTGTCCTTCTAATGCTGGACCAGTTACTCCGTCAAAGCCAGTGCCTTGTTTAACACTACCATCTGGAGCGACTATGGTGTCTGGGCCTATGTAACCAGAGTCCGATGAACCTGGGGCCATGTTGTTAGCCGCAAATTTATCACCTGCTATAGCATCCGAACCGCCTGGGGCAGGGATAGTAATGTCTTGTGTTAAATGTCCGAACCACGGTTCTCTGGTTGTGATCATTGTTGTCGTAGATGCGACTTTTATTTTCTTGCCTCGAGGGTCTTGGAAATTGCCTGCATACTTAGAATCAACTGTTGCTGGTAAAGACGGATCAACTTGTCTTAATCCGTTTGTAGGTAAAGGATTGCGAGTGTCTGTTTCTGCATGGTCATAATCCATAACAGGAATGCTCAACGGCTCGTCCTGAAATACTGTTACTGTTAAGGGTGTAATCGGTCCAGGGACGCCAGCTGATCCTGTGCTTCCACCATCATTAAGATGTACAGTTGCCCCTTTAACATAACTAGGTCCGCCTGATACAACGTGTGTTGATCCACCTGTACTTATAAATGCATCACTACCGGATTCTATCACAGTGGTTGCAGGAGTTTTAACTTCTATGCCTGACTCACCATATAGTTGCACACCGCCTTTTGATGCCGCCGATATTAAACTGCCGTCTTTAAGTGTTTGCATTTTAATTTGATTGTTTGTTAATTCGTTAATGCTATTACCGGCTTGTATATAAACATCACCACCAGTTGCGCCGCCTAAGTTTATTGTGTCTACTTCGCCGCCGGCATCTTCTAGCAACCCTGCGTTTATGTTTACCCTAACACCAGCATCTAAGTTTAATGTATGATCTGCTCTAATATTAACATTAGCGGTTGCTCTCATGTTTAAGTCGCTGTCGCTAAACACTTGTATACTGCCGTCTGCGGATAACTCTACCCAAGCAGTACCAGGACTGTTGATAACATAAACAAGTTCATTTGTATCGTCTATCAATACCTGTCCGCCACCAGCAGTTCTCATTCTGATATGACGCTGTTCCAAGTTATCGTCCATTACAAAACTGTGTCCGCCTAATCTATTTGTGCCGTCCTTTTTTCCTGTATCAACATTTACTTGCTCTGGCCCAGGTGTTAAAAACCCAAATACTTGTGAAGGACTTTCTCGTCTTGCACCACTAGTTGTTGTACCTCTAACAGGGTCATTAATTAGTCCCTGCATTACTATAGGAAATGCTATGTATGGATTAAGTGGTCGCTGTGGAGTTTTACCGTGGCTTTTATTTTCGTCTCGTCTATTCTTTTCTGCTGTCGGTAATGGCTGGCTTGTGCCAAATGTTGCGCCAGCTGGGTTACCGGGCACCATGTTTTGCATTTGGTCCGGGAACATGCATCCTATAATAATAGGTTGTTTCTTTTTACCGTCGCCGAATATTACTAACACAAAGTTGCCTGGATCAGGTGGAACCATCCACATGCCATATGTCTTCATTGTGTCTTGATATTTCGTTGTATTCTTTCCAACTGATGCACTAGGAGTTGTGCCTGCAAAAGGACTACTCCAGTAACAGTTAAAATACCCTTTTGGATCGTTTCTGTCTTTTGACAACATTGGGATATAAACAGGTATACGTCCGCTGTGACTTGCATCTTTAGGTCTTACAATTACTTCGCCTACATAGATACCGTGATCCAGATTTGCCTCTTCACGTGACTTGTCTACTGGATTCTTTCTACTTATTTTATATTCGTCTGCCTTATACGCCATCTTATCGCCCTGTTAGATCTATTTTAGATAGACTTAGTGATGTTACTTTTGGTGCTCTGGTCATTTCAACTTCAAACAATCCACCTGAGAAACTTGCTGTAAGTCCGATAATCGCGTATACTCCACTTATAAAGAATGCTGTTCCTTGCTGTGTCATATAACCTGTGTTCTCATCTTCATCGTCAACGTTTGGGTCTCGGACTCGAGGTGTTTGCATTGTAAACAAAAAGTAGTTATCACTATTGCCATACACTGCATACTCATCCGTGGACTTTTTATCTTCGCTCGCCGCGTCTGCGTTACCTGGGTTACGCTGGTCTCTTGCGTTTGCATAAGGCATTGGTCTACCTAGGTACCATGGATCGCCACGTACTTTTAAATTTAAATCTATTAAAATACCTGCATCATTTACATTCTGGTACATGTACCCAAACAGTGTTGCACTTGCTGTACCGTCATTTGTTTGGTTCGATGTTGCTATTACACTCTTGCCGTAATTATATTTTGGCTTAGGCGATGTATCGATATCTTCTGCTGTTTTCTTTGTGCTTTTCTTTAGTTGTTGTAATGCTTGGTATCCTGATAATTCACCGATAACGGTTGTTGTACCACCATAATCACTTAGTAAGTCTGCACTATATAAGTATCCGCTTGCTTCTGGCTTGTATGGCTGTGCATTAGGATTAGGTGCCGGAGAGTCAACAGGGAAGTCTTCTTTTCCTTGTTCTGTTTTTCTGTAACCCAACGGATCTGAGCCTTGGTTATTAACGTACAAAATAGTATCTGCTAAATCGGCTCGTCTTTTATCATCATCCATTATATCTGTGTATTCGTCACTTGATAGTCCTAGGGTGTCTTGTACTCGCTGGGCAAACACATCATCATCTAACGCCGCATTAATTCCTGCACTGTCTTGTACCTTTGCCGCCACTTCTGCATCACGATCTTTGCCGTCAAGGTCAGTAGTAGCATCTTGATTCATTGTCGGAGAGTTTGCATTTGTGGCCATGTCGCCCATTGTGCCTCCGCCTGGAACAGCAAGTAATAATTGACCTGCATTATACGAAATATCTGCACTTAGTATTTGGTCATTCAAGCCTGTGTATAGATAGTTGTACACCTTTTTAATGTTCATCTCTCTTACACGTTTTGTTGTTTGCTCTTTGTTAAGGTTGTTTTCTGCCGCCGCAACTTCGACGTCAGCTCTATCATATATGATAGGTTTATAAATTATCTTCTTTGGATACTTGTTACGTTTGGTATCAAACACAGCGGCACCTGTTTCATCTAGTTCATATGATATCGATGATTCAATCTTGTACCACTTAGTAAATGTTTGTGCTAGGTCAAATCCATCTGCGTTCACAGCCGGCTCATCGAATACTTTTTTCCTACTAGTCTTATCTAAGAAACCAGGACACATTACAAGTAGTGTGGTAAAGAACTGATTCATGTCTGTTCCTTCCTTCATTGCAATATTTTGATTGAACAGCCAGTCTGTGCCTGCTTCGACTCCGCCATCGAAACTTTCGGGGTCGTCTTCTAATCTCTTCTTGTATTCGTCTAACGTCTTAACACCTTTTTCCTGTGAGTTAATTAATCTATTAACTTCTTCAGCCGCGTTGGCTCCTGCCTTGGTAACTTCTAAATCAGATATTTCTGATTTAAGTTGGGTAAGGTCAAACACAATTTCGTCATGTATGCCTTCTGCTTTTAAATTGTCTTCTCTATATTTTTTTAATTGGTCTTGTAAATCTTGTACAAGAGTTTCGATATCGTTACCGCTAACTTTTAAGTCTTTTGGTAACTTAAAGTACTCGTCTGTGTAAGCAACTTGCGATCCTACTGGGCACGAAAAGTCGTATGTGCTACCAGTGGAGTCAATAGCAACACCTACTTCTGCGATAGTTAGTTTGTAAATAAATGGTCCGCCGATTGGACTGCCCGCTGTGTCTGAACTTTGAACTGGTGCGCCACCTACATCGTTGTCAGCATTCGGATCGTTCTCATATCCTTTAAATTCAACTGCTAAAAATAGTGGAACATCTGCCCACATATATTTGTGACCTAATGCCAACTTAGCGGCTTGTATCTGATCTAGTAAATCTGCGGCACTTGGCTGGAACAATTGGAACGTAGTCTTAATTGCCATTGCATTACCTGTTTTAGGCGATCCAACAATTTCAATATTGAGGTTGTCTATTTGCACACCAGTAACACCGGTCTGTGCAATAACAACTGTACGTCCTGGCTCTGCGGCATACTGTCCTCTAAGCCACTCCTCTTCACCGATCATGTACAACTTAAGATTGTAACTGGTGTTTTCGTAGTGGTCTAGTATGTTACCCATCACTGCGTCTAGGTATACATTTTCTATCGCTTCTTTTTTATCTTTCGTTTTTGCCATTATCTGAGTCTGTCTATTGCATTAGTTGAAGGTATATAAATTTCTTTACCTGAAGTAAAATCTTCAAGCGGGTCCACTAACAAATCTGGATTTCTTAATGCAAACACCCACCACAGTTTCGTAGTGCCGAATAATTTATTAGACAACAGATCTGGTCTCTTGTCAAATTTACTTTCAATAACATAGACCTGGTCAGCAGGCGATGATCCAATTTTTGGTAGCGTGTTAACATCTAAGTAAAACTTATTAACAGGCGCTCCTCGTAAGAAACTGTTAGTGTCGTGGAAGGAAGCCATTATACAAACCCTTTATTGAATTGTGCACCACTGGAAAAAGCATTTAAGTCAAACTGACTTCTTAGTTTCTTCTGTGTATACTGCGGTACCATTTCGATCATGATGTCTGTCTCTGTGGGCATGTACGTTATTGTCTTGCCCTGTGTAGGGTGATTGTATTCAACTGGTACATAGTCCACGCCGTCCGGTAATTGTATGTTAAAACTTCTAATAATTACTGGCACTTTGTTGAATCCAAAATGACCCAAGTATTCAAAAATTAGTACAGGAGGTGGAGTACCATAGTACCCTTGCTCAACTGCTGAATCTCCGTAGTAACCTTTTGTCACACTCCTTAAAAAATGGAATATGGACAACAGGTACTGTGCTTCTTCTAGTGTGTTTGCTGTAAACTGTCCTTGTACTGGCAATGTTGCAGGCTTACTATTAAGGTAAGTGTAAAACGGATAGTTAGATCCGTGTTGGCTATGCTCATCATAGTCCACTTGACCTTGTAAAAATATGTTTGGTGTATAAGGATACACAATTCCGCCACGTTCTTTCAGAGGACTTAATATACTAGGCTGGTCTTCGCCCTTATGGTTCTTGGTACCATAGGCAATGTCTTCTCCGCCTTTCTTAGGTCGGATCCTAGCTCTCCAATCGAAATTACCTATATCTTTTCTGTTTGATGGTAATTCGTTTATGTTTAGTCCGATTCCCCCAGCCTTGCCTTGTCCT
>TARA_B110000093_G_scaffold177126_1_pt1 | contig 78415 bp, 66 predicted proteins | sample TARA_B110000093 | Tara Oceans TARA_B110000093 (sample SAMEA4397390) | marine metagenome | biome: Polar Biome; feature: [MIX] marine epipelagic wind mixed layer (ENVO:01000061); material: water (ENVO:00002006), including particulate matter (ENVO:01000060) such as... | depth 10-100 m | reverse complement strand
CCTGCTCTTTTGAAAAGCTAAGCGCTTTAATTATTTCTTTTTTTGGGCGGTCTTCATTGCGGCTGTTAAAAAAAGGAAGGAATAACATCACAAGGTGACTTATGACTAATGTTACGATAATTATGAGATAAAACCGGTTTCTATTCATAGATGTTGCCTTGGTTAAAAAAAACAACTTTAGTGTCTTGGCTATTTCGTTGCTGCTGAATTGAGCTATAAAAACTCGCCCCAATTAAAACGAAAATCCCTGCTGCGATAGAAATCACGCGCCATGAAGAAGCCGTTTCCTCAATGTTTTTATGAGCACTTTTCATGATGCGTGGCTTTAGTCCCGATTGAGGGCGCATCCTTTTCGTGTGTTCCAATAAGACCAACATGTCTTCCATTTTGATATTAGACTCCTTTTTCATCTTTTTCCTTTTGATGTTCCTTTAAAAATTTTTGTTTTGCCCTATGAAACAAAGACTCTAATGCCTTGTTTTTTAAATTCATTATCGCCGCCGCTTCTTTTATACTTAATCCCTCCGTTTTCAGAAGAAGAATCACCGTTTTTTGTCTTTCTGGCAACCTATTCATGGCTCTAAAAAGAGCGTTGTAGGCCTCTTTTTGTTCTAATATAATACCCGGGTGCTTTATATCTACCACGTTTTTTAGCCCCCTATCCTCGTAAAACAAACTTTGAAATATGGGGCGTCTTTTTTTCTTTCGAATAAAATCTAAAGATGCATTAATTGTGATGCGATAAACCCATGTTTTTAAAGTAGATTTCCCATCGAAGTTTTTTATTCTTTTAAATACTTTTAGAAACACATCTTGGGTTATTTCTTCAGCGTCTTCTATTTGTTGTACATAGTTCAGAGCCACGTTATAAACCATTTCGTTATAGGCGTCATAAATATTTTCAAAGTCATTCATTAATAGCCTGGGCTAGTAAGCGGTGAAAATGGTGTACCCCCTGCTCTCTTGTTGGCGAAAACCGACCACTTTGGTATGTGGAGGACTGAAGCCCTTTGTGAACGCCCTCTACAACAAATTCATCCTCGCGTTCTACCTTATCAAGGACGGCCCCCGCTCCTTCTCCTAGCCTTGAAGAGTCCCAAACAAATGAACGAAAAAGAACCCGCGTTTTGTTTTTAGAAACAGGCCGAATAATGTTAACGGAGAGGCCCCAAGGGTAAAAGTTAAACATCATGTTGGGAAAAACCCAATAATAATAAGCAGCAACATCTTTTCCAGAATCAGGATGCCCGCTCGGTAAATTAAAAACATCCTCACCCCCTTTTGAGTATCCAATCTGCAGGGACCCATTGTCAAATAGCTCTGTTGTATAGCTTCCATAATCTAAAACATCATTAAGGTCGTTGTGAACAAAAGGGATGTGAAACCCCTCTAGGTAATTGTCACAATACAATGCCCAATGGCAATTCACTAAGTAATCTTTGCTATGTTCGGGGTTGGATTTAAACAACTCTATGGGCATAAACCCGATTCTTTCTTTCATTTTTTGAAAAACAGACTCAATCGAAAAAACAGGACTCAACGATGTGAAAACATGCGAACCTAGCAATGCAACTGGAAATTTTTTGAGATGGTCACAGGCCCGAGGAAAGTCTTTGACATCCTTGAATTCAGGCATGAAAGTAAATTTACCCTCGGTGTCCCATGTTCTTCCATGATACCCGCAAGCAATTCTTTTTGAGCGACATTCATGGTGAAAAATAAGGCTTCCCCTATGGGTGCATACGTTAGAGAAACAATCTACTTGGCCAGTGCCCGCTCTTTTAAGAAATAACGGTTCGTCAAGAAAACCATCAATAAAATTAATAGGCTGTATATAATCATCTTCAGGAAAGAGCTCCTTAGCACACCCTTCCCATTGCCAAGACGAAGTAAAAACCTTGGTTTTAAGAAGATCAAAGACGCGGTCGTCTTTATAAAACGAAGCCGGAAGGGTTTCTGCTTTCGAAATGTCTTCATCAACAAAATAGTCGAACATAAGCGTGAATTTTCAATAGCAAAGGTACAAAAGTAGGGTTACTCGAAATTAGCTTTCCAACGGGTTTTTTGATCGTTGTAAAAACCAGTTTCTCCGTTGATATGATTTTTTGCTTTGAAAATGCTTGAGTTTTTTATATTTTGGACCCGTAAATCAACCTGACTGAAGTCGCCCATCCACACAGATATCTCAGCAACATTACACCAAATCATTGCGGAAATTTTTGAGTTGACCCGCTCTTTTTTATTTTGAAGGTTACTCTCTTCAAGGATTACATTCCACATATCACGTGCTTCCTTTAGTGTTTCGTATGCCTCAGACCGGTCCGGAGACTTACCAACAAGAAGCAGGGCTTCTGAAGTTTTATTGTAAGCCATTGTAACATCTGTGTAATCGTAGTCTTTATATTTTTTAACCGAATAGACTTCAGCTTTACGGTTTTTATTTACAAAACCAAATTGGCTTTCAAGAACATTCGACCCTGACTTTATAGCGGCACGTCTTCCTTCTGTTTCCATCTGACCATATACAAGGGGGCTGTTTTTCATATACCAATCTAAAAAAGCATAAGTACTTTTGTATTTACCAAGTGATTTCGTTCGCTTTGAATTACCAACAATTTGTTCCAACAATACAGACTCATCAGGACCCGTTATTGACATGTTCGTCGATAAATAATAAGTGCAGGAGTAAGTATATCTTGTTGCTAGGCCGACACCTGTTTTTTTGTAGTTAATTCGAATGTCCCGCAGAGGGTTCAAGGTAAAAGAGACAAGAAGGCCGCCGTCTCCTTTTTGAAACCCAGGAATTATAAGCCCCTCGGCAGTTTGTGCAACAGCATCTAAGCTTAAACTATTTAGGATAGGTTGACGCACCAATTCTAATGAGGGTTTAATCGGATAATTAGCCGCTTGTGAAACAGCGCTTGTGTTTTCTAATTGCTGTAAAAGGCTCATTTTAGCATACCACTTCGATAGCTGCTGTTCGTAAAGGCTGATAGAGTTGGCTAATTTTGCTTGATATACCATAGCGCTATCTTGATTTGCTTGATCAACATTTGTTTTCGTCTCAAATCGAAACATTCGCTGGTCTTCATCAACAGGAATTAAAGGAATTTGAATGTAATTGTAGTTAATAAAATTATCGTCAATGTTCTGTGCAAAAACTTGAGAGGCGCAGAGGGCGCAGAGGAGGAGAATTTTTTTCATTTTTATAATTTGGTTCAAGGTATAAAAACTACAAGGAATAATAGAGAAGCAGTCAATAAATAACAAACATTTAAGAAAGAGAAGAACAAATTGATTAACAGGTAATTGTTATAACTGAGTTGGTCTTTTTAAGTCTTTTAAGGATGTGATAACACTTAGTAATGGCAAATAGGGGGACTAAAACACGGTTACTTATTACAATAAAAAGTGTTGGTTTGTATTCTCCCGACATTGATTTAGGCAGGGCTCTGGTTTGTTTATTGGAGCAAACGATCTATTGCTTCGACAACGGTCAGAGCGTTTTTTTTTGTAAAGAGCATAGGTGGTTTTGTTTTAATAACATTGTTTTCAGGGCCATCGGTTCCTATTAAAATATACTGTTGTCTAAGCTCATTTTTTAGGTGTTGAGCTAATGATTTATTTGCCCCCCCTTGATTGTTTATTATTTCTACACCCAAAAACAATCCCGATCCTCGAACATTACCAATACAATTGTGCTTTTCTTTTAATTGGTTAAAAAGCATTTTATAATATGACCCAACCTCTATGGCGTTTTCCTGAAGTCCCTCTTCATTAATAACATCAAGAACAGCCTTTCCAATAGAGCAAGAGACCGGGTTGCCACCAAAAGAGCTAAAAAACTCGACGCCTTCGGCAAAACTATCGGCAATATTAGAGGTTGTAATCACTGCGCCCATAGGGTGCCCATTACCCATGGGTTTTCCCACGACGACAATGTCTGGAACCACACCATGCTGTTCATACCCCCAGAAACAATCCCCAAGCCGACCAAACCCGGTTTGCACCTCATCGCTTATACATACCCCGCCCCGCTTTCTTATTTCAGGGTAAATGGCTTTAAGGTAACTAGGGGCAAGAGGAACCTGCCCTCCGCAACCGACAATGGGCTCTGCGATAAAGGCCGCTAGACCTCCTTCCTTTGCTCTTAAAAGCTCAACAGCTTCTTTGGCATACAAGGCCCCTGCTGCAGCACCTTCTCCGTGTTTGCCTTGATAGGTTTTCGGAAGAGCGGCTTTAATTATATAATCCTTTTGCCCTTGCCCTCTCGAATTATTGAACTTGTAATCACTGATATCAATGCCCGTCTGTGTGTGACCATGGTAACCGTGTTCAACGACCATAACATTCTTATTTCCTGTGTGCTTTTTTGCTATTCTGATGGCTAAATCGCTGGCTTCGCTTCCAGAGTTTACGAAGAACACCTTGTTGAGCCGACTAGGAAACCTACTTAAAAGCTGTTCTGCATATTCGGGCAATAAATCGTATAAATAACGCGTGTTGGTATTGAGCTGTGCCATTTGTCTTTGGCCAGCTTCCACCACTTTGGGATGAGAGTGCCCCACGTGAGGGATGTTATTATAGGCATCTAGAAAAGTCCCACCATAGCCGTCATATATGTGTTGAAAAATTGAATGAACCGTATAAATGGGTTTTTGGTAGCTCACTGAAAGCGCCTTGCCTATATAGACTTGACGATCTTTGTACTTTTGCTCAATAGAAGCAGGCGTTTTAACGGAAAAACCGAGGGCTTTAAGAAAATGGTTTTCCACGGCGATAGGATTCATTTTCAGAAGCCTGTGTAACATGCTTAAGGCATTCGTTTCACTTACGGAAGCATATTTATTTTTTGGATCACTTATGGCAGCCCTAGCAGAGTGACAAACACTGATACATAACTTCGACGCGATGAGGTAATAGAGTAAAGAGACTTCTTCTTGCTTTAAAGGGAGTGTTTTGTGGTATGATTTAAGAAAAGGGGTTGCCCATTCAAAAAACGAGCTTTTATCATAAGTCAAGTAGGTAAGAGCAGTCGCGACATCATTAACCAAAGGGGAATACACGACGTCTCCAAAATCAATAAGCCCAGTCATTTTTTCTCCCTCAGAAAGAACGTTCCACTCGTTAAAGTCGCTATGGATATACGCCTTCCTAAGCGCTGGGATTTTCGGCAACACCAAGGCTTCAAACTGCCTAAAAAAATAGGTTACCACCCTTCTATTTGAGGGCTTAGGTATATTTTTAATGTGCTTTCTATTAAGTAACAGGTTCTGTATATCCCATTCGTATTGTCTTGCACGAACGGTAGCGCTTTCAAAATGAGTAAGCCTCAAGTTTATGCGCGCTAAAAACCTACCCATGTTTTCCATTAAGCTTTCGGTAGCAGTTGTTTCTGCTAAGAACTTTCCAGGTAAAAAAGAAAGGAGCCTACAAGCCTTTAAAGCCCCGTTTATCTTTAGAGGTTTTACATACCCTCCTTTTTTGAAAGGGATAGGAATCGGGGTGTTTATAGGACCGGGTTGTTGAAGAAAAAGCAACAATGTACATTCTGCCTCTAGGATCTCCGATGTTTTTTTACAAACAGGATAGGTTTTAAAGACATAATACTCGTCTCCCGTTGCTATGAGAAAGTTTTCATTTTCATAACCGTTGAGGCGTTTAATTTCAACAGGGACAATACCGAAGGCCTTTTCTATTGTTTCTTTCATATAGGAAACATCAATCGGTTAAGTAAACAGGGGTTTTTCATATGCTTTTCTGGGGCTCCCTCTAAAATAAACCTGCCCACAGTATTGATAACCCATTTTTGTAAACAAAGAGATCATTGCCGGATTATCGAAATTTGTGTCAGCCTTTATACTGAACACTTTTTTGCTTTTGGCATAGGCCTCAATTTGTAGGAGTATTTTTTTTGACAACCCTTTTCCTATGTGGTTTTTAGAAATTGCCAATCGATGAAAAACCACAAAGTCTGTATTTGTGATCCAATTCCCCTCTATGTTTTCATACTCTGGCTCATCATTAATGAGCAGGGCACAATAACCGACAACCTCTCTTTCAACACACAAAACAAAAGCACAACCCATTGAAATATCATTCTCAATAACCGTCGGGTTTGGATAACCATCTTGCCATTGCTTGCTGCCATCGTCCTTTCTTCGAGAGATCGCTTGCTTCAAAATCTCCCAGATGACAGGAAGGTCTTTAGGTTCTGCCTTTCTAAAATGCTCGTTTTTCATGAGGTTAAATTGTTCTTTCTTATGAAATCGAAGGTACAAAATTAGCACCGGTTACAAGGCGCAAAGATGTTCTTTCGTATTTTTACACAAAAAGCACCTATATGATCCGATATAACCCTAAAACTTGGTTCAAGCACCTAATCACATTTAACCACAGTGATACCATCTCAAAGCTATGGAAAGAACTTATAGCCATTGGTTTATTAGCATTAGGAATTGCTTACCTAGAGGTTAAATTTATTGACAATACAGCGCCTTTAAAAAGCCTTATGCAGGTGTATTCTTTAGTGGGGTTTGTCTTATCTCTTTTATTGGTTTTTCGGACGAACACGGCTTATGACAGATGGTGGGAAGGAAGAAAAAAATGGGGGGAGTTGGTTAACAACTCTCGTAATCTAGCCATTAAACTAAGCATATTATGTAAGCATTCTGAGGATAAAGCCTTTTTTAAAAGAATGATTTCTAATTATCCCTTTGCGATGAAAGAGCACTTGAGGGAAGGTGTAAACCTAACGATATTGGACCTCACGGCGCAAGAACAAAAGGAGATTGAGGCTTTTGAGCACAAACCAAATTATATTATTAAGAGTTTATACAATAGGGTGGAGGTTTTAAAAAATACAGGGGAACTATCAGAGGAAGCGCTGATCGTAATAGATATAAACATGAAGTCTCTTTCTGACATTATTGGAGCTTGTGAACGAATTAAGAATACACCAATCCCGTATTCTTATAGTATGTTTTTTAAGAAATTTATTTTTTTATACGTGACCACTTTGCCTCTTGCTTTTGTTGATGCTTTTGGTTATTATTCCTCCTTGGTTTCGATATTTGTTTTCTACGTTTTAGTGAGTATGGAGGTTTTAGCTGAAGAGATAGAAGACCCATTCGGGGTCGATGACAACGATTTACCAACGGATGAATTAAGTAAAAAAATCAAGAACAATGTTTACGAAATCTTAGCTGATTAGCAGAGGTTTTTCAACACTTTAGATGAGGTTGTTCCACCCTGTTCTTCTCTTTCAACACTGTTGTTATTAGGCCCTAAGAAAACCCAAGATGACTTAGGGCTAAGCGATGGCGCCTTTATTCTTGTATTGTTCTTTTATAACTTTAATAAAGGTTTCCTTATTAAGTTTAATATACTCTATTGGATTGTCCCTGTTTAGGCTTGGATGAACGGCCTTCAGGTTGGTGTCACCCCAGATAGCCAACTCAATGATAATGGGCAGTAAACTTAAACCTTTGTCCGTTAAGCGATAAATATTTGTCTTTTTATTGTCAGCAGGCTTTTTTTTGGTTAAAAAATCCTGTTCTTCGAGGTTCTTCAACCGGGAAGACAAAATGTTTGTAGCGATAGCTTCGCTTGTCGCCGAAAGTTCTTTAAAGGTTTTTAGATTGTAAAAAAGCATATTCTTAACCACAACTAAAGACCATTTGTCACCAATCAGGTCTATTGCTGAAGTTATGGGGCAGTCACAACGAAAATCCGTTTTCATATGTTTTAAAAGTAAACAAAAGATCTAAAAAATGAACAGTTAGTAAAAAACATGTGAGATAAAAGTAAAGCACTTGTTTTTTTACTTGCGAAGCAAAAGTAAAAAAACAAAAGAAAACAATAATATGATAAAGTAAGTACAAAATTAGCCCCAAACTTCTTGTTGAAATTGATGGCTAATTTTAATCGCGACCTAAAAAGCATGGTGCCTTTTACTGGTAAAAAGTATAATGGCGACGTGAGCGAAACAATGAAAGCGTTTAATTGGAAACCTTATGCACTTCAAACAACTGTTTTGGGTACCGCAAAATCTGTTCAAGAAGTTTTAAATAGAAATTAAGCCCCTTTAAAAGGACTTAATAGAAACTCAAGCGTTATCGGTTTTTTTTAACCCTTTAAAACCCTTTAAAAGGATACGATAAATTATTTTGTTTCTTTGTGTTATGCAAGTTCAACTATCTGTTGTAATAATAACACTTAATGAAGAAAAAAATATTGGAAGGTGTTTGAGCTCTGTTCTTTCCATAGCTGACGACATTGTTGTAGTAGATTCTTTTTCGACGGATAAAACAAAGCAGATTTGCATTGATAAAAAGGTGCGCTTCATAACCCATAAATTCGAAGGGCATATTGAACAAAAAACATGGGCGTTAACACAAGCAAAATACAATCATGTCCTTTCGTTAGATGCGGATGAATCTTTAACAAAAGAGCTTCAAGAGGAATTACTTAAAATAAAAAACAACTGGCAACATGATGGCTATAGCTTCAATCGCTTAACTAATTTCTGCGGCAAGTGGATAAAGCATTGTGGTTGGTACCCAGATAAAAAACTTAGGATGTGGGACACATCTAAAGGAGCATGGGGAGGTGACAACCCACACGACAAATTTATTCTTGAAAAAGGGGCGACAACCCACCACATTAATAAAGACCTTTTACACTATTCCTTTTATACGGTGGACCAGCACCTAAAACAGATTGAATATTTTTCAGACATTAGTTCTAAAGCCGCTTATGAAAAAGGGAAAAAAAGCAATCGATTTAAAATATTTTACAAAAGCACTTTTAAGTTTTTTAGAGACTATGTCTTAAAACTCGGGTTTCTTGACGGGTATTATGGGTATGTCGTTTGTAAAAACTCGGCCTACGCAAAAAAGTTAAAATACACCAAGCTTCAAGCATTAAATAACCACAACTCGTAAAGTTCAAAAACGACAAAGAAGACATTAAAGAAAACGGTAGCTGTACATCTCGGTAATTATATTTTCCAGCTGAATCTATACGAAACACCGGCAATAAAGTCTGTTTTTGAACCATGGACTTGTTGCTGTATCAAATAAAAACACTTGATCTGGTGTTGTTTTGACAAGGGAATACCAAAGCCCATTCGCACCCTATATTTGCTTATACGATGTCGCGCTGAGACCCCGGTTATCGTATAGGCTAATTGATCATTAAAGTGGTAAAAAACCTCTACCGCGACGTGAGGCTCAATTTTTGTTTTTGGGAGGTTATAACTTAACTTCAAACGCCCTCGCGCATATTGGTCATTTAAATCTCCTTTTTGAGTTTCTTGGACAAACCTTAATCGAGATGAGATTTTAAATCGGCTTTTATTATCGACAAGGTCCAGTATTTTTTCTAAGCGGCAATCTATTGTAACTCTGTGTTTATTTTTAGAAACGGTACCCTCGTCCCAATTATTGGTGCTTCTATAATCTAAACCGAATTGTAGGTGTTTTGAAACTTGGTAGCTCACATATGGGGAGAAAAAAGTCTCAGAACGAGTACTGACGTTTTCCTCAAGCCGCACTTGAATTTGAGCACCGATCTTTATATTTTTTGTAACGGAGACTCTTCCGTTAATTGCCGTCCAAAGACCAAAGTCATTTTGCGTCATTCCCGGAGTTAGAATGCCCGTACATAATAACACGACACCAAGAAGCCCGCGAAAAATCATTGATAGATAAATAAATTAGGCGCCTGAACGATTTGTTTTCTCTCTGTTATCGTTGTGTTTACAGAAACAGTTTTTGATAAACCATTGACGTCTAGACTGTCTTTACTGTAGGCATAGATAGTATAGTTCCCACGATTAAGATCACGAAATTGATAGTTTCCATCAGCATCCGTTCGGACATCTTCACTATAAAAAACCTCGTCCCCATAAATTAAATAAACGCGTTCATTTACAACAGAACCATCTACCCAATTATCATTTTCAATGAATTCATTTTCGCCCTGATTGGCCACATCAACAGTGAAGTTTTGTGAAAACTCTTCCGCATCAGTAACCTCGCCTGCGCTTCTGTTTTCAAGAGAAATTATATCGTTATTCAAGGTGCCTAAAAAATGGTCCCCGGCGACATAAGCAATTGCGGATAATGCCATTTGAGCAATCGTAGTGTTGCTTTGCGTAAAGCTATAGGTCACTTGTATCGGAGTTCTGCCCGATAGCCCAGGAGATGACGCCAGCCCATTGTCCCACTTGAACCATAAGTAATATAGAGGGCCTCCCAAAGGAGTATTAAGCAGGATGTAATCACCGTCTTCTATGGTGTTGCCATTTGGAATAGTAATATGGGTTAACTCTTGTTCGGCATCATTTCCATTGGAAACGTTGTATGTCCTACCGGATAGATTTCCATTAATAGCCGAAGTGCCCCCCGAGCCCTCTATTTTTTTACAGCTAGGCAATAAGATTATTCCACTTAAGACCCCAACAAAAAGGTGTTTACGCATGGTTTTTAATTTATTATTAGTTTTCCATTTTCAACCTGTCCATCTAAAACAACTTGGTAATGATAGAGCCCCGTTGTCATATTCGGAAGCGAAAGCAGGTAGCCTTTACCGGAGATTTTAGTATCTAAAAAAAGAATTTTTCCATTGAGGTCTTTTATTAAAATTGATCCATCAGAAACAAAAGAGCCGAAAGTGAAGTTAAAGTGTTCATGACTGGGGTTGGGAGCAACCTGAAGACGGGTAACTTTTTCTTGTACTACTCCTAGATCTGGGCAATCTCCAGGCATGTTATCATCCATCCAAAGAACACGACTAGTAATCCAATTTTTTAAAAAGGAAACGTCCTCTTCATAGTTGTCTCCAACAAATTCATTTGGCCAGATGTAGGTACTATGAATCTCCCACCTCTGAAAATTCCTTTGTTGGGCCTCTTCAAGGTAATTCGCTAAAGAATCAATTCGCGCCATTAGAGAGTCCGTATGCCATGCGCTTTGACGCATTTGACGCCAGTGGCACTTTAGGTCATGAGTGAAATAAGTGTCGAGTACGAGTTTGTTCCACCAAAAAGGAACTTTGCCCCCACAGGCTAAATAAAAATCCTTCTGCCATCCCTCTGTGGACCAACCTTGACAGTAATTGGCATTTCCAAAAGCCAAATTAAAATCCCAAAGAGGGCCCGCATATATTACCCCTCCTTCACTTGTTCTTAACTTATGAATAAAACTACTGATACGATACCCGTCCACATTTTTACTTATTTCATTGACTAGGAAGAAATTTATAAACGATTTTAAATCAATAAAGGGTCGATACCCCAATGTTGGGTGAGTGAAGCTCGGACCATCAAGAGCAGATTCGAAAGCGGTAATATAGTCTTTGATATACGTTTTTTGAAACACACTAAGTTCATCAATCGCAGGGTCATGATGTTGAAAATTAACCGTGTTTCCCGCCCCTGGATAAGGGGGAAATGGAGAGTACCACGAGATGACACCTTCCGAAGTTGTTTTATCTAATTTCAGAATGTAATCTCCAGTAATGTCATTTCCAGTATTTTCACCAATTTCAATGTCGTTACCCCCAACTTTACCGTCTTTCCTTTTGATTTTTTCAGTAAAAACATACACGCCCTCATAGTTTCCGTTTAGCACTACTTCAACGAGCTTGGTTCTTGGAGCGTAAATCCCCATGTCCCATCCCATTTGGTAGGCTAACACATTTCTTATTAGGGACTTATCAGAATACGGAGCATATAACACCCAATCATTGTCCCATGCCATATTGAATACCGTTACATCGAATGGCTCTCCTTGGTTGTTCCGTGTTTCTATACCCCATTGTTTTTTGGGAAAACCCTGCGAAGAAGAGCCCCTTTTTGATATACCAATGGGACCGCTGTATTCATCGAAGGAGTCGCTTAAGTAATTCCTCACCCCCTCACCATTGTAGATGATACCCATTGTGCCATTAATTTTTGGGTCGTCAGGGATTTCCTGTTCGTTTTCTGTGTTAATAATAACAATCGGAAGGTTAGAACTAGTAAATAAAAAGGGAGCCTCAAACCAATCGGGAACAGGACCATAGTTTTGTGAGTTATTAAGAATGCCTACAGATAAAAACACCCGAGAACTAAAATCAGAAGAAGAAAAAGAGACATTATGCGTCTGAACACATAATAGGTTGGTGCCATTAACGACAAGATCCAATGGGAGATTAAAGCCTTCTGGCGTTCCGCCTTGGTAGAGTTGTGCCTCATGATTGGAGTTTGCATACGTATTGTAAGAGGGCTGTCCATTACTAGTGATGTTTTCACGTGCAATTTCTACACCATTGAGATAGGCCACAAAACCGTCGTCATAATCAATATTTAAAATAAGAGATTCAATGGCATCGATACTGGCGATGTTAAACTCAATCCTCTGGTAGCAAGATGAGGCATTAACAAAAACAGTGTTGTCGTCTCCATCTCCATAACCGAACCCGCCTGGTCCTAAAAGCCAATTATTGTCATTAAAAGAAAGTGAGACCCATGAAGGATCAACAGGGTTTGTCGGCGTTAAATAAGCCCAGTTATCATCCTCATATATAACGGTCTCCCAATGGTCTATTTGTCCAAATAAGACGGGACTCATTAATAGAAAAATTAGTGTAAAGCGAAAGCTCATTTGTGTTTTAAACGTTTTTGTTTCTCTAAAGGTTGTCCGATTTTAGAGGCATTTTTTAATTTCTTTACTATAAGCCAAAACACGAACGCCTGTTGAGTACTGGGTTTTATCTGGAGAACGACCAATCAAGTGTTTAAACCTTGGGTACTTAAGCTTCAACTTGATGAGGTCTAATTCTTGAACCGGCCATTCGAGATGATGTATTTCGTATTCGTTTATGGCTTTTTTTGTTTCCTGAAAAAGCGCGTACCTCTCCGTTAGCCAATCGTCTAATTCTTCTTTATTCTGTTTCTGCCCAATATTAAATTCGATTTCAATACTGTCACCGAGGGTTGTGTTTTCAGAGACGAATGAACCAGGTTTTCGCTTTATTTTAGAATAGCGATAAGGCAATTCTGATATGGCCCGTGCTAAAAAGCAGGAGGCTCTTTTACCTCCTTCAATACTTAAAAAGTAGACACCTGTTTTGTGTTTGGATTTAATATAAGTACGAATATTTATTTCATTAAAGTTTGATACTGGAGAAAACGCGGGCATAAAACGGGGCCTAATTTTTTCCATTGTAAAAGCAACAAGAGAGACCCAGGGCTTTCCCTCAAAAAGGTCTATTTCTAACTCATCAGGGACTAGGTTTTTTAAATCCTCTAAATCAACTTGCCAATGTAAAAAAATGGCCCGGTTCCACTCTTGATAGAAACGCCAAGGTTTATTAGGCAAAGCCCATGGCCTATGTTGATTTTGCTGGAGTATTTTTTTCATGCAGTCCGATTAAAAGAGGGGGTTTTGCAAAGTACAAAAGACCAAGATAAATGACCGTCTAATTTAAAATTAAATTGAACTTCTTGTTGAGTAGTCTGAATACTCCTTAACTTTAGAATGGATTAAAAGAGAAATTCCAACATGACAAACTACTGCTTTTTTAATACCGTCAAAGCTTGGGGCGGAGGCGAGAAATGGCATCTCGAGACAGCCTACTATTTGCAGAGCAAAGGAAATAATGTGGTCCTTTTTCTTTTTCCAGGAAGTGAATTAGAAAAGAGAGCCAAAGAACTAAATTTAAACGTCGTTCCAATAAGGCTTAATAATTTGAGCTTTTTGAACCCCTTCAAAGTATTTAAGACCGCAACTCTATTAAAGAAACATAAGTCTCAAGTAATTGTAATGAACCTGACAAGGGACTTGAAATGTGGAGGAATAGCAGCGCGTTTATCGGGGATTAAGCAAATTGTATTTCGGAGAGGCAGTGATTTACCCGTTAAAAACACCGTCCTTAACCGCTTTCTTTACAATAAGGTGATTACAAAAGTGATTGCGAATTCGGATGCAACAAAACACACACTTTTATCCAAGGGACCATCATTGGTTTCAAAGGATAAAATTTATGTGATCCCCAACGGAATTGCAACAGGCAAGTTTTCTAGTCAAAAAAGTACGCCTGTTTACATAAAAAAAGAAAATGAAATTGTGCTTTGTACTTTAGGGAGGCTCGTAAAGCAAAAAAACCAAGCCTTTTTAATAGACTTGGCTTTAGCTCTAAAAAATGACAGCATCTCTTTTAAGATTATTATTGGTGGAGCGGGACCATTAGAGGCGGAGTTAAAAAGAAAAGCAAAAGAAAGCAATGTGCTTTCAAATATTGTTTTTACTGGATTTATAGCGCGCCCCAAAGACCTTTTAATGTCCGGTGATATTTTTGTTTTGCCATCATTGTGGGAGGGTTTTGGATATGTCCTTGCGGAAGCTGGTTTGTGCGAGCTCCCCTCTGTTGCCTTTTCAATATCAAGCAATAGTCAAGTCATTCAAGATCAAAAAACAGGGTTTTTAACGCCTACAAATGATATAAAGGCTTTTTGTGAAGCGATTCAAAGGCTTGCCTCAGACGAGCAGTTAAGAAAGCAGATGGGGTCAGCCGCGAAGACCTTTGTTCAAGAAAACTTCGAAGCAGAGAAGATCTTTTTTGAAATCGAAACCTTGTTAGATGAGTAATAGCAAAATAGCTTTTGAAATCCTTAACTTGCAACAAAATTAACTCCAATGGGACTTACAAATAATGACATTCTAAAGAAGTTACGTGTCGCTTTAAAAATGAGAGATGACGATATTGTTAAGGTTTTGGCCTTGGTTGACTTCGAAATCAGTAAAAGCGAGCTTGGTGCATTCTTCAGAAGCGAAGATCACCCAAAATACATGGAGTGCCAGGACCAAATCCTAAGAAACTTCTTAAATGGATTAATTATTTATAAACGAGGACCACGAGAAGACAAAAGAAAACCCAAAGAATAGAGAGACTAGTGGTTGAGTTATTATGGTATAAAATAACTGATGACTACTCGTTTTTGATGTCGTTTTAACCATCTTTGATTATCTATAATTCAGCTTTTAATGGGGGTAATGGTTACGCGTTTTCTTTTCTAAAAATAGAAGTGCGAATCCTTAATAAATTCCCAATAGTAATCCTTTTATAGGGGTACATGACAAGCAATAACCTCAGCGGTAATTTTGGCTATTCATTTTTACGAAAGCTAAATGGCCTTTAGGTAATCAAGAACGATTAATTAATAGAAAGGTTTAGCAAAATTCCTTGTACGCGGCAGAAAGGTTATTTGCAATCATTTCAGCTGTACCGCCTTCAATGTGGTGTCTTTCAAGAAAATGAACCAATTTTCCATCTTTAAAAAGAGCGACTGACGGCGATGAGGGAGGGTAAGGAAGAAAATGTTTTCTTGCTTGCGCTACGGCCTCTCCATCTACTCCAGCAAAAACGGTTGTCATAGAATCTGGAACAGAGTCTCCTGTTACCGATAGTTTAACGCCTGGTCGCATATTTCCTGCGGCACAACCGCAAACCGAATTTACAACGACGAGAACCGTTCCCTTCGAGTTTTGAATAGCATTATCGACCTGTTCAGCATTCAACAATTCACTAAATCCAACAGAAGTTAAATCTTCTTTCATTGGTTTTACAAGTTCTGGTGGGTACATTTTATTAGGTTTTTTATGGAGAACAAAGTTAGCATTTACATTGTACTTTATCTATGTCAATTCATTTTTAAATATTTTGATGAACGTGTCTTATTATAAACCTGAACAGTAAAGCACTTGTCAAGATGAAAAAACCTTAATACTCAAACCTTAATTTCTTTTATTTATATCGGTTTTTAATAAAAACGATGCAATAAAATCGCGATTTACGATGTATTTATAATCGTAGAAGAGATAATTTCTTTTATCTGTTCGCGCAACCCGAGTTAAAGTTTGGAAATCGCTCGTGTTTTTATTTAAAAAGACTTCGAGGTATTGTGGCGAGGATAACTTTTTTAAACCATTAAAGTACGCCTGTAAAAATAAAGGGTCTTGGAAAAAATTATTAATCCAATCATGGCTCGCGAGGGGATATTTTTTTCGTTGCCAATGTCCATATAGTGTGCTTTGAATATTATCATGTTCATTCCCGTCATAAGCTATTGGTTCGAGGCGTTTTGTTGTCTTTTCAAAATAAAACCGTTGGTTTTTCCAAATAATAGAATGCGTGTTCCCCAATAGATCCATTACGGCAAAGTAGAGCCCCAATTTTTCAATATTAAAAACCTCTGATGCTGATTTTTTATGAAAACAAAAATCTGAGAGTAATGTTTTTGCCTCTAAAATATCAGCTTCTGATTTCCCTTTTTTATTAAGGCAGACTATTTTTACATTGGCCGGACTTATTTTGATCTTGTCTCTCTTAAGAGCTTCAAGGTACTTATCGTCATCGAATTTTATTATCGGCGCAATGCTTTTTCCATTTTTAGTTAAAAGAACGTCCGTAAAACCTTCTTCAATTGCATATACCCTGGCGGGGGCATCGTTTAATATCAGATTAATGAAATTGTAATGAAGGCCAATGAAGCCCAGGTGTTTCATTATCTTATGCATGAAATATTCAGAAACAAACCCTCTTCGTTCGGGTTTCAATAGGCAAAACTCTTCGCAACCGAATACAAAATGGTTCTTCTGTAAATTCACCTTATATGACCATTCATTTTTGATCCTATGATCATTTAAATTTCCTTTTAATCTTATTTTACCATACGTTGTGTCATTTATGATAACGGGGACATATTCTTTTTCGCTTGCACTAATGAAATTATTCAAATAAGCACGGTCCCTATGTCTTGATAAGACTTTTAAATCATCAGGATTTATTTTTAATTCAAGGTTTTCGGAGGCTTCGGTTTCATCATTGTGAAATAGCTGTTTAATGGCAGAAGTAAGGTATTTAGCCTCACCGTAATAAAGACTCTTAACGATTTGTCTAGACCGGTTGAGTTGAAGGGTTACCAATATTGAAAAGAGAAGGCTTATTCCTATAACAAGAAGTATTAAGTTTCTTTTTTTCATTTATCAATTCGTGAGAATGTAAAACCACATGAAATTAACCGACCCTTACAGATACAATCATATCGAACTTGGCTACAATTTCTTGTTGATCATTTTTTGCTAAAACGAGTATGGTTTGATTGACCCTAACTTTTTCTTTTTTGCTTCTTTCTATAGCGTCTTTAATAATATCACCTTGGTTACTCTCAAATACGATATCGCTTTCTGCACGTTTTAAAAACTCAGCGTTCATGCCTTTAAAAGCAAAGGAAATCTTTTGGTCCATCTTTTTAGAAAAATAAAAGACCTGAATCCCACCTGCAATATCAGCCCCAACAGCCAATGCTCCGAAATACATAGAATTGAGGTGGTTTTTTGTACGTCTCCGCAGCTTGATCTTAATGCGCACAGATTGTTCATCAATGTGCAAAAGCCTTGGGTTCGTATAGGCAATTAAAGGGATCTTAAACCGGCCTAATAAGAACAGGAGCCACTTCATTTTTCTTAATGAGACTTCCATATTAGTTTCCAATTAGTTTTTTTATTTCGTTTAACTTGAGTAACGCATCCATAGGAGTTAGGCTATTAATATCTACGTTTTTCAACTCATCATGTATCTGCTCAAGAACGGGGTCGTTGAGCTGGAAAAAACTTAATTGCATCGAGTCATTAAGGGCTTCCTTTATTTGTTTTGACGTCTTTTTCCCCTCTCCGGAGTGTCGCGACTCAAGCTCCTTAAGCATCTGCTCAGACCTCCGAAGAACTTTTGCGGGCATTCCGGCCATTTTAGCAACATGAATTCCAAACGAGTGTTCACTTCCTCCTTCAATAAGTTTACGAATAAATAATATTTTTTTACCGACTTCTTTTACCGCGACATTGAAGTTTTTAATTCTATTGAACTTATGTGTCATCTCATTCAACTCGTGGTAGTGAGTTGCAAAAAGAGTTTTGCATTTCGCTTTTTCAGATTCATGCAAATATTCTGCAATTGCCCATGCAATCGAAATCCCATCATAAGTGCTCGTGCCCCGACCAATTTCATCTAGTAAAATCAAGCTTCTAGGAGAGATGTTATTTAAGATACTTGCCGTTTCATTCATTTCGACCATAAAAGTCGATTCCCCAGAGGAAATGTTATCTGATGCGCCTACCCTAGTAAAGACCTTGTCTACCAAGCCTATTTCAGCTTTATCTGCAGGGACAAAAGATCCCATCTGTGCCATGAGGACAATTAATGCTGTTTGTCTTAAAAGCGCACTTTTACCACTCATGTTTGGCCCAGTAATCATCATGACTTGTTGGGAATCAGGATCAAGAAACAGGTCGTTTGAAACATAGGGCTCCCCCAAGGGCATAGATTGCTCGATAACCGGATGCCTTCCCTTTGCTATTTTTAAAATAGTGCTTTCATTGATCTCTGGTTTACAATAGTTGTGCCTTTCTGCTACCATCGCAAAAGAAAGCAAACAATCCATGCGACCAATAACTTGAGCGTTGGTTTGTATAGGTGAAATATAGCCGGCCATTTCTAGAACAAGTTCCTGAAACAAACGCTGCTCCAAGACCAAAATCTTCTCTTCAGCACCAAGGATTTTATGTTCGTAGGTTTTTAATTCTTCGGTGATATATCGTTCTGCATTGACTAAAGTTTGTTTTCGAATCCATTCTTCAGGAACCTTATCTTTATGAGCGTTTCTTACTTCAATATAATAACCAAAGACATTGTTAAATGCAATTTTTAAGCTAGGGATTTGTGTTCTAAGGGATTCCCTTTCCTGCATTTCTGCTAAAATCTCTTTACCGTGATATGCGATTTCCCTTAACTCATCTAATTCCTTATTCCATCCCGTATGTATAACTTCTCCTTTTCCGAACTGTCCAGCGGGCTCTTCGGCGAGCATCCTTCCAATGAGGTCTACCAACTTAATGCAAGGATCAAGCTTTTGAAGAAGCTTTGTGAGGGCAGCCGGGTTTTCCTTTTGAGAAAGTAAACTTGTAATTTGGGGTATTTCTTGTAGGGTTCTTTTTAAGTGAGAAACTTCTTTCGGGTTGACTTTCCCAACGGCAACCTTGGAAATCAAGCGCTCCAAATCTCCTATGTTTTTCAGCCGTTGTGATAGCTCGAAAGATAGCTCTTGCTTGTCTTTTAAAAATGAAACAATCGACAATCTGTTGTCAATTGGCGTTTTGTTTTTAAGAGGCAATACCATCCATCGCTTTAACATCCTTCCTCCCATGGCAGTTTGGGTTTCATCAAGAATGTCAGCTAGTGTTTTTGCATTTTCGTTTGCAGAAGAAAGTAATTCTAAATTCCGTACAGTAAACCGGTCTAACCACACATATCTTTCCTCTTCAATTCGTGAAATAGAGGTGATATGGTCTAGTCTTTTATGCTCATTCTCCCCTAAATAATGAAAGATGGCACCTGCCGCAATTGTTGCATAGGGCATTTTATCAATACCAAACCCTTTTAAGGTTTTGGTTTGAAATTGTTTATTTAGTGTTTCTTCAGCATAGTCTTTTGTAAAGACCCACTCATCTATACGGAAGGTATAGTGACTTGTACTAAAGAGGTTTTCAAAAACAGTTTTTTTGTTTTTTTGAAAAATAATTTCACTAGGACGAAAACCGGAGATCAGTTTTTGAAGGTATTCGTGATTCCCCTCCGCGACTAAAAACTCTCCCGTTGAAACATCTAAAAAAGAAATCCCATGGACTTTATCACCCAAGTATATTCCACATAAAAAGTTGTTTTTTCTTTGGTCTAATACCTCATCATTAAAAGAGACACCAGGGGTAACAAGCTCTGTCACGCCTCGTTTTACAATATTTTTAGTGAGCTTAGGGTCTTCTAATTGGTCACAAATGGCAACGCGCTCTCCCGCTCGCACAAGCTTAGGTAAATAGGTGTTTATGGAGTGATGAGGAAATCCAGCAAGCTCAATATGAGATGCGGAACCGTTTTTTCTTTTGGTCAGAATGATCCCTAAGATTTTAGAAGCCTTAATAGCATCTTCTCCAAAGGTCTCGTAAAAATCGCCAACACGAAACAACAGCAAAGCTGAGGGGTGTTTCACCTTAATTGCGTTGTATTGTTTCATTAAAGGAGTCTCTGAACTTCCTTTTTCTTTAGAAGATTTCGCCAAATGAAATGATTTTGTAACTTTTGTAAAGTTAATAGCCTCTCTTTGTAATTCAAAGCGCGATAAACATATATTTAACAATCTATGAACAAAAAACTAAAACTCTGGGAACTTGATCGGAAAACAGAAGCCGAGTTTCATGCGCAAGAGAAGTTTCCTATTGTTTTAATTTTAGACGACATTAGATCGCTAAACAATGTCGGTTCTTTTTTTAGAACTGCAGATGCATTTAATGTAAAGAAAATAATTTTAGGAGGAATAACCGCGACACCGCCGCATAAAGACATCCGTAAAACAGCTTTGGGTGCAACAGAGACTGTTGCATGGGCGCATGTTGAAAACCTAAGTGCTGAGGTAATAAAACTACAAAAACAAGGGTATTCAGTTGGCGTTGTGGAGCAAACGGAAAAAACTACCTTTTTACAAGAGGTAAAAGATTTTGAAAACAAGCCTTTTGCATTGGTCTTTGGGAACGAGGTTAATGGTGTAAGCCAGGAGCTTGTAGATTGTGCCGACTTTGTTCTTGAGATTCCTCAGTTTGGAACAAAACACAGCTTAAATGTAAGTGTTTGTGCAGGTATAGTCGTTTGGGAATTTTGTAAAAAGTTTATAGAATGAAACCGCTAATTGTATTCTTTATTATTGCTGCATTTTCAGTATTCGGTCAAGTTAAAAATGTAAAGCTTTTAGCCAATTGGCAGGATTCAACTTTGGTGAGTAATTCCAGCCAGGTGCGTTATAGCGGTTGCTGGGCATTCGTTCACGACCAAGAGGAGTATGCTATTTTAGGAACAACGGAGGGCGCAGCATTTTTTAATATTAGCGCTATAAACGAGCTTGTTTTTATTGACGGTATTCAAGGCTCTTATAGCGCATCTCAGGCAACAACAAGAGAGTATAAGACCTACTTGAATTACGCTTATGCAATAGGAGATGAAGGGAACGCAAGTCTTCAGATTATAGATTATTCCTTTTTGCCGGACTCTGTTGTTTTGGCGGCAGAAATTCAAGATGAACGCGTTGGCAAGGCGCACACTATTTATATTGATACCGCGAACGCGCTTATGTATTTGTGCGCTGTAACCCCAATTGTCAATGGACAAGAAGGAAGCTTAATTCCGCTTCGTGTTTTTTCATTATCGGACCCACTCAATCCCATCCTGTTATGGGAGGGATTTGACGACCTTAACGAGGTCCACGACATTGAAGTTCGAGATCAAATAGCAATCTTGAATTGCGGCTTTGATGGGATAAGAATTTATGACTTCTCCAATCCGATTGAGCCGATATACTTATCAAATTTAGAGTTTTATCAAGAGCAGGGTTATAATCATCAAGGAAGTCTTAGTCCGGATAAAAAGACATACGTCTTTGCAGATGAGACGCCAGGAACTCGTTTAAAAGAGTGTGCCATCTCGGAACAATACGAGCTTCAGGTACAGTCTCTTTTCGGCATGGAGAACGCGCCTTACGACAAGACGGCCCACAATATTTATACCACCAATAACTTGGCCTATGTCGCCTACTATAATGACGGTTTACGTATTTATGATTTAAGAACTAACCCCCCAACAGAAATTGCATCCTACGACACACACAATGACCTGCAGGGGAATACCTTTTCTATGTGGGGAGCATGGGGAATTAATGCTTCTTTGCCGAGCAAAAGAATTCTTGTTTCAGATAGAATCTCAGGCTTGTATCTTTTTGAATTTGAAAGCGACTTCTTTGAGTCCATACCTGCGCAGCTGGAAATTGCGGTTTATCCGAACCCGGCCCTTGGGGGACAGTTGATTCATGTCCGACTTCCTGAGGGCCTTCAATTGTCTTTTGAAATACGAATTATGGATGCAAAAGGCGCATTTATAAAGAGTATATCCGTGGTCAATCAAAGCTATAGCAACCTCCAATTGGACCTTTCTTCGGGTCTCTACTTTCTTCAAATTCTATTTTCTGACGGCGCAGAGGAGTCTTCACAAATTCAAAAACTAGTCATTGATTAACCGACGCAATTACTTTGTTTCTAGACCCTTTGCCGTTGTAAAAGCGAACAAACCCATTTGGTTTCCTGTTTAAAATAAGAGACTATATTCGATTTGATGGCAACTCAAAAAAAATACGACTTTATTTTTACTGGTTTTGGTGCCAGTTCATGCATACTCGTCCAGGAAATGCATAGAAAAGGAATGCTTGTAAATAAGTCGATTCTTGTCTTAGACCCAAGCACAAAAAAAGCAAATGACAAAACCTATTGCTTTTGGGCACTTAAAGAAGCTGAAATTGTTAATGACTACCGAAGTTTAATTTCTCATAATTGGACAAAAATGGCTATTGATGATGCGGCCGGTCAGGACATAGGTCCATTAAATTATTTTCACATTAATAGTTTAGACCTATACGAGGCCTCTAAAGTATTATTGCGGTCTTATGACACGACATTTATACTTGAAAACGTTAGGAGCATAGAGAACGATGGTGACACCTATGTTAAAACTGATTCTTGTCAATATATTGGCATTGCTGTTTTTGATTCGCGCCCACCTGAAATGAACAAAATCCGCTCGTCGGACCAGAACATCTTGCAGTCTTTTGTTGGTTACAAAGTGCGATTGAAAAATGTAGCGTTAAACAAAGATACTTGCACCCTTATGGACTTTAATGTAGCCCAACAGGGTTACACACAATTTGTTTATATTTTGCCTTATTCTGAAGACAGCGCACTAGTTGAGTTGACCCGGTTTGGAAAACAACCTATATCTCATAAAGAAGCCAAGGAGGTGCTTGAGACCTATATTCTTGAAAAGTATGGGGATTTTGAGATCGAAGAAGTAGAGAAGGGCGTGATTCCAATGTGCATTGATCTCCCAAAACTTAAAAAAATAAAGGGAGTCATTCCCATAGGAACAAGAGCGAGTAAAGTAAAACCAAGTACAGGATACGCGTTTAAAAACATGCACGAGCACGCGAAATCACTTTGTTCTTCAAGGGCAATAATAAAAAAGCCCAAGCGTTTTCGTTTGTATGACCGACTTCTCATCTTAATCCTAGCGCTATGGCCAGAAAAGGGAAGGCCTGTTTTCCAACAACTTTTTCGTGCTAAAAACACAGTTTATGTACTGGGTTTTTTAGATGAAAAAACGAGCTTATGGGAGGACATAAAAATGTTTTATAAGTTGCCTATAGGTTTGTTTTTAAAAGCTTGTTTGGTTTTAGGGTTTAAAAAATCAAAACAGACGCTAGTCTTATTTACGCCACTTTTTCTGTATTTTATATTGGCGTTATTTTGGCCTGACTTAGCCGTGAGCACGATGTACTTCATTCTTGTTTTGGGACTTGTTCTGATTGGTATTCCTCATGGAGCGATGGATCACATGACAGAGGCATTTTCAACATCAAAAAAAATCACTTTTCCGTTCCTTTTTAAATATTTAGGATTAATGCTTGCAGTTTATTTGTTGTGGATTCTGTCTCCAACAATAGCGCTAATTAGCTTTTTAACCTATTCTGCATGGCATTTTGGAGAAACAGATACAGAAGAATGGGGGATTCTACCCCCTTTTATTGGGATGCTTTGGGGCTGTTTATTTTTTGTGGGATTGCTCTCCTCACATGTGAGTGAACTGAATAGTGTGCTTGCCCTTCTTGATGTTGGCGAGCTTGGTGCTTCTGTGTATTATGAGAATTGTTTCTTGTTGGTGATGTTGCTGTCTCTAGGGGTTTCACGTTATTTCAAAAGCTATCGCATGCTGTCGCTTGTTGCATTCCTATTTGTAAGCCAGTGGCTACCCTTAGTTGTTGCTTTCGGTATTTATTTTATTTTTCATCACAGCTACAATGGCTGGAGCCATTTGAAATCATCGTTGGGTAAAAGCAATCTAGAATTGTTCAAAAATGCACTTCCCTTCAATGTGGGAGCCTTTGCTTTGTTTTTGTTTTTCTTTCTTAACCAAGACGCGTCTTTAGAAAGCAATGTTTCCCTTTTTTTCGTTTTCATCTCGTGCATTAGTTTTCCTCACATCTTGTGTATGCATCGGTTTTATGCATTAAGAAGAAAAAAGTAGTGCTCTTTTTTAAATAGGCTTAACGGTCAGCACATCGTTTTCTTTAGTGACTTTCAAAAGATTTTTTTTAGCTAGGCCCTTCAATGAAACGTCCCACGCCTTATTACTTAATTCGAATTTTGACTTAAGATCGAGAAGGCCAATTTGATGGTGTTTTTTCAGCTCTTCATGAATGAGTTTTTCATTTTCATTAAGTTCAAGATTAACAACCTTTACCTCTGGCCTCATTTGAGGGAAAAACAAGACCTCCTGAATAGATGCGTTATTTGTTAGAAACATACAAAGCCTATCGATACCAATGCCCATACCCGATGTAGGAGGCATACCATACTCTAGTGATTTCACGAAATCATGGTCAATAAACATCGCTTCGTCATCTCCTTTTGCCGCAAGACGTACCTGCTCTTCAAAGCGTTCTTTTTGATCAATAGGATCGTTGAGTTCTGTGTAGGCATTTGCAAGTTCTTTACCGTTTACCATGAGCTCAAACCTTTCTGTAAGCTCAGGGTTATCACGGTGCTTTTTACACAACGGGGACATTTCGACAGGGTAATCTGTTATAAATGTCGGCTGGATATAAAGGTGCTCACATTTTTCTCCGAATATTTCATCAATCATCTTTCCCTTACCCATACTTTGGTCCGTTTCAACACCAAGCGCCTTACAGGTTTCACGAAGTTCGTTTTCGTCCATTTTGGAGATGTCTACCCCCGTATGCTCTTTAATGGAATCAAGCATTGAGATTCTTTTGAAGGGCCGTTTAAAACTCACTTCATTATCCCCAATTTTTACAGAAGTTGTACCAAGGACATCTAAACAAATGGTTTCTAACATTTCCTCTGTAAAATGCATCATCCATAGATAATCTTTGTAGGCCACATAAATCTCCATCTGGGTAAATTCGGGATTGTGAGTGCGGTCCATTCCTTCATTTCTGAAATCTTTAGCGAATTCATAAACACCATCAAAACCACCCACGATCAATCGCTTTAGGTAAAGCTCATTGGCAATTCTTAAATAAAGCGGAATATCTAAAGCATTATGATGCGTAATAAAAGGCCTTGCAGCTGCTCCTCCAGGAATTGATTGAAGAATAGGTGTTTCTACTTCTAAATAGTCCTTATTGTTCAAAAACTGTCTCATCGAGGAGATGATTTTAGAACGCTTGATAAAAGTTTCTTTTACGCTCGGGTTAACAACAAGGTCTACATATCGTTGACGGTATCTGGTTTCAGGATCGGTGAATGCATCATGGACGTTTCCATCAGCATCTGTTTTAGGTAGCGGAAGAGGCCGAATAGACTTACTTAATAAAGTAAGTTCTTTTACATTAATCGAGATTTCGCCGACCTGTGTTTTAAAAATAGTTCCTTTAACCCCAATAAAATCTCCAAGGTCAAGCAGTTTTTTAAAGACACTATTGTAAAGTGTTTTATCTTCTTCAGGACAAACCTCATCCCTATTGACATAGAGTTGAATCCTTCCTTCAGAGTCTTGAAGCTCGGCAAAAGAAGCCTTTCCCATGATTCGTCGGCTCATCATACGCCCAGCAATACAAACCTCTTTGCCTTCCTCGTACGTATCAAGAAGGTTTTTAGACAGCGCATCAACAGGATATAATGGCGCTGGAAAGGGCTCTATATTTAGGGATCTTAGCTTCTGCAGCGATTCTCTTCTTTGCAGTTCTTGTTCGGACAATTCTTGTTGGCTCATGAGAAAAATTCAATATAAAGTGCAAAGATAAGGTAAAACCTCATTTTATTGAACTGATTGTAAGACTTATGAGTTTGCCTTTTCAGAATGATCTAGAAGGCGATTAAGTTCAAGAAACTCTTGGGCAGTGAATTCACGCCATTTTCCGGTAGGAATATCTAATTCAATATTCATAATTCGCACGCGTTGTAGTCTGGTGACATGATAACCTAAGTATTCACACATCCGCCTGATTTGTCTGTTTAGCCCTTGTGTAAGCACTATTTTAAACTCATTTACAGCTAGTTTTTTCACAAAGCAAGGACTTGTCGTGGTTTCCAAAATAGGCACACCTGCAGCCATTCGCTTTACAAAGCTCGAGTTAATCGGTTTGTTTACACGAACAATATATTCTTTCTCATGCCCGTTTCGAGCGCGCAAAATTTTATTTACAATATTCCCGTCGTCCGTAAGAAAAATCAATCCTTCACTGGGCTTATCTAATCGTCCAATTGGAAAAATACGTTTGGGGTAGTTGATGTAATCAATAATATTGTCTCTTTCTACACGTGTGTCAGTTGTGCAAACGATACCGATAGGCTTATTGAATATCAGGTAAACAGGCTTTTCTTTCTTTTCAGAGATCGGAGAGCCGTCGACTTCTACAGAATCATGTTCTTGAACCTTCGTGCCAAGAACAGGAACTTCTCCGTTCAATGTCACGCGACTGCGTTCTATGAGCTTATCGGCCTCTCTCCTTGAGCAGTAACCTACTTCGCTGAGGTATTTATTAAGACGAACAGGAAACTTATGGTTTTCACTCATGTCTCAAAGATAATCAAAGCATTGTTTTCAATAAAATACTTTAGTGCATAAAAAAAGGGGGCTTTGCGCCCCCTTTTGAATTATTTCCAAGTAGTACTTAGTTTTTAAAAAACTTACTCGTTAAAGAACCGCCTTGGTTGTTTAAAACAATCGTGTACATTCCAGTTTCTAAGTCAGAAACTGAGATGCTTTGGTTTGCTGTTGTTCCGCTTGAAACGACTTGACCTAAGGCATTCATGATAGAATACTCGTATGTGTCATTTCCGTTGAACTGAACCGTATTGATTGCAGGATTTGGATACACAGCAATATTTTCAGTGGTGTTTTCATTGACACCCAAGTTTGGAGGAAGTAATACCCCGTCAATAACATGCACGACTCCGTTTTCAGAAAATAGGTCAGCCATGGTTACCGTTGCGTCATTAATCATAACCCCGTTGGTAAGATCCACTGTAATATCGCTACCGTTTAGCGTAGGTACTGGACCGTTTACCAAATCACCTGACGTTACTCCACCTGAAACGACATGATATAATAATACGTCTGCAAGAAACGGTAAATCAAGGACGCCGTTTAGGTCTGTCCCTAAAGCCGACGCAAGTGCATCAAATGCCTCATTCGTAGGAGCAAAAACAGTATAAACCGCATAAGGATTCGTTAAAGCAGGCATTAACTCTGCTCTTATAACTGCTGCTGCGAGAGAGGAAAAGTTATTATCCAAAGCGATGTCTACAACTGTTTCATTTGGCAATAAAACACTATTCAAAACATGTACAACTCCGTTGTCAGCCAAAATATCTGTAGCGGTAATTTGAGCTTGGTTTACAAAGGCTTCACCCGTACCCTTAACTGTTAATTTAAGGTCGTTAACTTGGCTTAAACAGTTAACGATTGCACCATTTGTTACGTCTGCAGCCAATACTTGAGATGGTAAAACGTGGTATACTAGAACCCCTGCTAATTCTTCTGGACTAATTGATTCCGGAGCGAATAAATCTTCAAATGGAATACCTACTATTGTCGCAAGGTCTTGGAAAGCTTGATCCGTAGGTGCGAAAACAGTGTAAGTTGCTAAAGGGTTTGTCAAAGCCGGCATTATCTCCGCGTAAATTACCGCTGCAGCAAGTGCGTTAAAACCATTGTCGATCGCGACATCTACAACCGTTTCAAATGGAAGTAATACAGCGTCAAGGACGTGAACAAGACCGTTTTCAGCATTTAAATCCACTGCAGTCACCTGAGCTTGATTTACAAAAACACCACCTAATCCTGTGACTGTTAATTTCAATGTATTTGTAAATGAAACAGGTTGTACTATAGCGCCATTTGTTACAGCACTAGACGGTACAACTGATCCTAAGACATGATACGTTAATACATCTGTTAAATTTGGTAAAGCAAGTAATCCCGTAATATCTGTTCCTAGCGCTGCAGCTAAAGCATCGAATGCCGCATCGGTTGGAGCAAATACAGTAAACTCCGCAGATGGGTCAGATAATACAGCGTCTAAACCTTCTTGGATTAAAGCCGCTTCTAAATAATTGTGATCGGGACTGTCCGCGATAACATTAAAAACCATTGGTTGCGCGACTGCCGATGTTGCAATGAACATTGCTGCTGCACCAAAAAGGGTTTTAAAGTTTTTCGTAATAGTAAAAGTTAATTTCATTTTGTTTAAGTTTTAGTTCACAATATAAAACAAGCCTTAGGCAGAATTGTTCGTTATTTTTTTAATTTTTTTTTTTAAGGCTTAAAGTGTTGAAAAAAAGGCTAGTGATTGGTTTTTTTTCTTTAGTCTATCCACGTATAGTTTCTGTGGCCTTCGAGCACATTTGGGCCTCCTACTGTTTTCAAGACAAATTCCGCGGAAGGTTTAAGTACAGAAGTTTTTTGAGTGCCCCTATGAAGAGCCTCATATGTTTTGGCGTCGATAGCATAGCGCTGCTTTAAACGCGGGAATAGATCGAATTTTTTAACTACCGATTCCCAACCCTTTTGCATAATTCCTTCAAAAACTTTAGCCTTCGCACCGCTGCCATATGCACAGAAACCAATATGGCTGCCATTTAAAGGGGACTGTTCAGTTAAATCGGCTTCTAATGTCGACATCAATGCAAGAAAGATAGAGCCCGTATATTGATTCCCGACGAGACTTGAAGCTCTTTGGGTTTTTTCAATTTTAAGTGCGACAAAAGCCTTATACATATCTGTTTTGGAAATTACTCGTCTGTAATTTTCCTTTGCTTTTTCAAAATGTTCAGCGCTTTCGAATTGTTCTGCTAAAGGGTAAGCTCCAATTTCAGAAAGAACCTCATCCCATTCAGGTGTGTTATTTCGGTCAAGGAAAAACACATCAGGAAGCATTCTTTTCCCTTGAAATGCATACGGGAGGTGAACAACTATTCTGCTCCATTGCTCTGTAATAGCGGCATCTTTTTGTGGATTATACCGGCTGTTCCTAATGGCTTCCGCACGAAAATTAACGAATGCCGATTTTACAGCGTCAGTATAACAACGATTTGAAAATTGGCCATCAAAAACCGGTGTTTCCTTATGAATTTTGACGGAATTTGACTCGAACAGTAAATGGTCCTTTTTAGAAGAAGAAGGGATAAGGTCAATGATTTTTTCTGTCAATCCCTCCGTTTTTTGAAGCCCTGCCTCTTCCGCCAAATCAAGAAAATCTTGGATCAAGGTTTTGAGCTGGATTTCTCGTTTGGGTTTAAAAAAATCGTGTACGGGAAGTGTTGATACCCCCCAGGTATCTGGGATCTGAATTAACCTAGGTTGATGACTAATAAGAAGCGCTCCAGCTCCAGCTCCTTGCGTGTATTCTCCCGATGAGTTTAGGTCATATTTTGCATTATCTGAGAAGACAACAATACCAAGTCTATTTTCTTCCAACCCGCCTCTTGCCACCCAATCTAGTGTGTTGTGCATTGCGTCTACCCCTCCAATACAAGCAAAATTAAGGTCAACAACATCACAATGGCTAAAGCAACCTTTCCCATATTCAGCGGCATACTTTTGCTCCAACATGTCAATAATATATGTCGAGGTGGGCTTTGCGCCATCTAATGCGGATTCTGTCCCAAGATAAATTCGGCCGATAGTTTTGGGAGACAATTTGTTTCGATCAATAAGCCTAACACAAGCATTTGCACCCATGGTCGCTGTATCTTCATGCGCGTCGGGGATAGCCATTGAGGTAAGGCCCAAGCCCTTATTTAATTTATTAAACTCTAGCCCTCTGAATTTTGAAAAGGCTTCTATTTCGAAATGAAGTTTTGGGAAATACACTGCTATATCGTCAATACCTACTCTTACCATTTTAAGCTACTTATTGTGAATTAAATATGAAATGCTTTTTTAAGCGGTTTTGTTTGATCGATAGGGTAAAATTAATTTATTTCTTAATACAAAACAGATTGCAAATTGATATTCGAGATGTAGAACTTCTTTTTCAGTCTCGAGAGGGGGTGAAAAGGCGATAAAACCCTTACTTGAGATTGAGCTTTAAATAAGAAAGTGTTACCAACCCACATTTGAAAGTTGATAATTTGAGTCTTTACTTAAATAAAGGAACGGCTTTTGCATCTAATTTAGACAAGACATGAATACGAAAGTAAAAAAGGCATTTAAGTGGACTCTTTTCACCCTCCTATCGGGCGTGATTTTATTGTCCACATTAGTCTTTTTCCTGCAGGGTAAAATCATCGACAAGGCATTGTCTGAATTGAATAAAAACCTAGAGGTTCCAATGTCGGTTCAAAAAGTGGAATTTGCCTTTTGGTCTAGCTTTCCGAATATTTCCATAGACCTTTTAGATGTAACAATTCCTGGGCGTTATCAAAAAACATTACTACTGAAGAGCGATAAATTCAACCTTCGGTTTAACCCTTTTGACTTACTAAAAGGCGATTATAATTTAAAGCAAATCAATATAACGAGTGGGGTTTTAAACCTTTTTGTTGATTCACTTGGTAGAGAAAATTACGACATTATTAAAGGAGCAAAAGAGGACAATGACTCTGATTTTAAATTAGAACTTCAGGCCGTAAGATTCAAAGAAGTGGATGTGCGTTATGAAAATGAAATAACGAGGCAAGACTACCAGTCTCATATTAATCTAGTCTCCCTTTCCGGAGCATTGTCTACAAAGGAGTTTGAAATGCTCACCCAAGGAAATGTTCAGGTACTAGAAGCGAAAAGCTCTGGGGTTTCTTTGGTGAAAAACCAACTTCTTGAATTTGACCTTAAGCTAAGTGTAGATAAGCATAAAGGAGAAACGGTTATACCTGTTGCGATTATAAATATTGGAGGATTGCCATTTGAAATAGACGGAAATTTTGATCGTGATAGTTTGTTTTTTCATATCACCTCGAAATCGATAAAGCTAACCGACGCTGTTGAAAAAATGGCACTTAATGGCGCGAAAGAAACGTTAAATAAATTTGAAGGCAAGGGTGTTCTTGACTTCGATTTAAAAATTGATGGAGGGACCTCGGTGTCATCCCCCGTCAATATTAATTGTCTTTTTTCTATAGAAAACGGCCAAATTAGAGAGCCTCTAGAGAACATTAAACTAACAAACATTCAACTTAAAGGACATTATACAAAAAGAGACCTAATAGGAGAGGAGCTAGTCCTTGAATCGGTAAGCTTGCAATCGGCTACAGGCCCGTTTAAGGGAGCCCTTTCAATCATTGATTTTAACAACCCTCGATGGAGTGGTTCCGCTCACGGCATCGTAAATTTAAGGTCAGCGAATAGAATCTTTAATTTTTCTGGAATAGAAGAGATCAAAGGACTGCTTAACCTATCAACAGATTTTATAGCAATTCAAGATGCGCAATCAAAAAACATGGTGCTGAAAAAATGTAATGGGAACATCAATTTTGATGACGTTGCATTCAAATTAAATGAAGATAAGCGCCTCTTTCAGGGGATTAACGGAAATATTAAATTCACAAAAAGGGATCTGCGTGTAGATAACTTCGGATTAACTGTAAACGAGACGGATATGTCTTTTCGCGGTACACTCGAAAATGTATTCAACTACATTTACAACAAAGAGGACCTAACGATAAACTTATCCCTTAGCGGAGAAGAAGTCTACTTAACAGACCTTGGATCAACAACCAAGGAACAGAAAATCAAGCAAAACAAATATGCCCTTCCAGACCATTTGAAAGGGACACTTAAGCTGAATTTGGGTAAACTGAATTATGAACAGCACAATTTCGAGGATGTAAAGGGCGATTTGTCTATTTCGGGAAGGGATATCAATTTTAAGTTCTTATCGCTAAAAAATGCAGGTGTGAGGGTTGACGGAAGTTTGCGAATAAAAGAGGACTTACCGGAGAAATTTGAACTATCAACTATTGCGCATAGCTCAGGAATTGATATTAAATCAGCATTTAAAGAGTGGAATAATTTTTATCAAGACGTTTTGTTGGCGGAAAACCTAACAGGAAGCGCGAGCTTGAAACTACAATTTAAAGCCATGTTTGATCTAAAAGACGGGTTAGACTATTCATCGATTGACAGCCGGTTTTTTATTTGGATAAATAACGGAACGATTAAGAATGCATCAATTATGGTTGATATCGCAAAAAGCATAGCTGAAAGCCCAGCAAAATTAGTTTTAGGAAAAAAGAACCTCGCCCTTTTGGAAGAGCGCTTGCGTCAGGTTTCCTTTAAAAGTTTAAAAAACGAAATTGTGATTAAAAACAGCAAAGTAAGCATCCCAAAAATGAGCGTTTCTTCCTCGGTGTTGGACATGAATGTTTCTGGATCACACGCATTTGATAATCAAATAGATTATCAATTTGATTTTAAATTTCGTGACCTTCTTAAAAACGATCGGGATAGTGAATTTGGAGACGTTATCGATGACGGCACAGGGTTTAGGATGTTCTTAAAGATGACAGGTGGTCTTGAAGACCCTGTTTTAGAGTGGGACAAGGCACAAAAAAAGAAGAGTAATCAGGAGTATCGTCAAGAGGAGAAGAAGCAAATAAAGGAAATGCTTAAAACAGAGTTCGGTGTTTTTAAAAAGGATACGAGTATACAAGAATTCGTTCCTGAAGAAAAACCAATGGAGGAGATTAAAATAAATTGGGAGGGGACAAAAGGGGAAGACTCAATCCCGAAAAAGGACAAAAAAGAAACCCCGAAAAAAAAGGTGTCTAAGTTTAAAAAAGCGCTCGAAAAACTCAAGGAACAGCAGAAAAAAGAAGCTGATGAATCCGAGGAGAGTATTGGGATTAAAGGAGGGGGTAAATAAAAAAACTTATTTTTATGCTAGCAATTTAACCATTTTTCAAGATGAGCAGAACCCTATTATTTATAACATTAATTGTATTGTTTTCATTTACGACCCCACCAACAAAGAATTACCAAAGGATTTCTAAGAAAGACAGCTCTGTTTTATATGGGCCTTTATTTGAAACTTACAAGGCGACTAATGAGGGGGATTTATCAAGTTGCTGTTCTTATGGCTACGTGAGGTCTGGAGACAGGCAGTATTATGAAGGGTTTAAAGGAATCTTTCTTTATTCCAGTTATGCCGAACAGGGGGCCGAGGACTTCTTAGAATCAAAAGGGGTTAGAGTCAAAAAAGCATCTTCTGACTTTTATAGCATTGAGTTGTATGAACGGTTGTTAAATCAAAAAATGTTTAAAGGCGAGGGGTCAAAATTAGCTCCTTGGAGCAATCAGTTTCGTGAGTACAATCCGAAATTTATAAATGGGCTTAAAAACCTGATTCCCTCTAAAAACCTTTCAATTAATGGCGTTTCAGTAAAAGCGTTATACAGAAGTTTTAGCAGGTTTTTTAGGTTGTTGACCGAGAGTTATTTGTATTTAAACAAAGATGGAACCTACGCTTCTCAGGCAGAGAATTATATTCAAGATGTGCAAAATGGAGAAGATGGGTTAAATGTTTTGTTTGGTTCGTATCATTATGAACTTGACGAGGTATATGCGCTGCCAAGTGAAAGTGAGGTTTCGTCGCCTTTTGAATCCCATATGGCATTTGGATTTTGGTTACGAAGAAACCTAGATGGCACCCACGATGAAATATATGATGTATTAAAAACAATCATGTATCGATTTGATAAAACATGGTACATGTCTGTTAAAAGGAAATATTAAGACTGAATTTTTTTAAGAATTTCTGTAGTTGAAAACCCCTCAACAAGTTCAATGGTTTTTACGGAACCCCCACTTTTCAGAACCGATTCGCGGCCAACAACATACCTAGGGTGCCCAGAATCTTGCTCTTCCGGGTCGTAGTCTCCTCCCTTAACGAGGACATCTGGAAGTAGTTTTGAAATTAATTCTTTTGGGGTGTTTTCGTCAAACACAAATACGGCGTCTACAGCCTCTAAGGAAGCAATTAATGCGGCGCGCGCTTCCTCGTTGTTAACTGGCCTATCAGGAGCTTTATTGAGGGCCTTTACGGACCGGTCACTATTGACTCCAACAATTAATACATCTGCCAAAAGGGCGGCCTTTGAGAGATAGGTAATATGCCCCAGATGTAAGATGTCAAAGCATCCGTTTGTGAAGCAGATACTCAACCCTTTTAACTTCCATTTAGCAATATCCTTTTGAATGTCATGTGCAGTCATAAGTTTTTCCTGCAAAGGTGTCTTAGTCCTTTTCATTCGATTTATATTTTCTTGGCATCAAAACCAAAGAGATGAGACCTAAAAGTATTAAAAATAAGGTTTGGGTGGCCCAGATTACCATTCCTACAGCATTGCCTATGGCTAGCGCATCATCTACCCCCATTTCTTTTAAATAATAAGCTGTTGTAATTCCGATGAGAAGCGGATAAGCCCCCATTCCCCCATTGGTAAACGAAATTCCAATCGCACCAAAAATGAAGGCTAAAAACAGCCCAGATATAGGGAGGTTAGCCGTTTCTTGCAGGGCCCAAAAAGGCAAGGCGAACATGATGAGATAAGAACCCCAAATTAAGGCGGTGTGAAATAAATATGCCCCAGAACGCTTTACTTTGAAAATGGATAAAACACCAGCTTTTAAAGAGCTAATAAATGAAACAACTTTCAGCCTTAGTCTTTTTCGAAGCACCACCCAAACCACGAGGATGAGTATCAAAAGCCCCCCGAATAAAATAAAACTTGAGGGATTGCTGCTCGTTTGAGTTTCTTCCTTACCTAAAAACGCAATTTTTAGACTTGAAACAATAGCCGAGGCTTGTTCCCTATTCGAAAAAACAGTACAAAGAGTAATTGTCAGCAGGATAAGCATGTCAACAAGCCTTTCCATTACAATCGTTCCGAATGAAGCGGCTACGGGAATATTATCTGATCTTTTTAACATTATTGCTCTGGAAAACTCGCCTGCGCGAGGGATGGTCATATTGACAAGATACCCAATCATCAAGGAGTGGTATTGATTCCAAAAGGAGCTTTTGTGTCCCAGCGGGTGAAGTGTTAGCCCCCAACGATAAGCTCTAGAGAAATATGAAAGCAAAGCCAAAACAAGTGAAAACCCAATATACCATAGGTTTGAATTCAAAACGGCACTCTTGAAGACATTGATGTCTTTTTCAGACATGTTTTCAAAAAAGAACCACGTTAGGTATACGCCTAAACCAATCGAAAAAACCAATTTTAATAAGGAGCTTAGTTTAGCTTTTGGCATAGGTTCCTATCAATTATCAAATTTTAAAGACTGTAAATATAAAGTAATCTCAAGCTTAGAACAAGACATTGTCAATAAGCCTAACACCGTTACAATACGCCGCGAGACAGCAAATCCCCCCTTCCCCGCCATCGGTAAAAGGCTGAAATGAGTCTCTGTTAACCAACCCAATATACTCGATCTTTAAATTACTGTTTTTAAAACGAGCGATTGCTTTTTTTTTGATTTCCACCGCACCTATTTGTCTTATATTATCTTTAACGAAAGCCAAAGTTTCGTATATAACTGAAGCATCAATAATGTTTTCTTTACTTAAAAGGGCATTACGGCTACTTAAAGCCAGGCCGTCCGAGTTTCTTATTGTTTCGCATGCTATAATATCAACAGGCAACCTTGTGGCGTTTACCATTAAATTAATGACGGCAAGCTGCTGTGCGTCTTTAAGACCAAAGTATGCTTTAGCGGGTTCAATAATTCGTATTAAGTTGTGAACAACATGGGCAACCCCTGCAAAATGCCCAGGCCTAAACTCACCTTCTAAAACTTGGTCGAGCAGACCAAGCTGAACCTCTTGATAAGGATCATTTTCAGGGTAAACATCCCCCTCTTGAGGTATGCATACACAAAGTCTTTTAAATGAATCTAGTAGTTTAATGTCCTCTTCAGGAACCCTAGGGTAATTACTTAAATCAGAAGTATTATTGAACTGTTTAGGATTGACAAATAGCGTAACAACAACAATGTCATTTTCTTTTAAGGCCCTTTTAATCAGGGAAATATGCCCAAAGTGAAGGGCCCCCATAGTGGGTACTAGGCCAATTGTGGAGTCTTTTGAAAGCGTTTTAAGAAAGCCCTTTAAACCAACAAAATCAGAAAATGTTTGGAATCCAGTCATTTTACACCTTGTTTCAATCGGTAAATCTAGGCTTTTTTATGAAAGTTAGATAAAAACGCTTACTTTTGCACTCCGAATTAAACCTTATGGAAAAAAAGAAGATCTTATATATTTCACAGGAAATTTCCCCATTTTTACCGAAAACAGAAATTTCCACTACCGCCCGAAAGTTACCTCAGGTAATTCAAGAGAACGGAAAGGAGATACGTGTTTTTATGCCTCGATTTGGAGTCATCAATGAAAGAAGACATCAGCTTCATGAAGTGATTCGGCTTTCTGGCTTGAATATTTGCATTGACGATCAGGATCACCCGTTAATTATAAAAGTAGCATCGGTTTCTGCAGCAAGAATGCAAGTTTACTTTATTGATAACGATGAGTACTTTAGAAGAAAACAAACTTTGACTGATGATAAAGGGGAAGAATTTAAAGACAATGATGAGCGCTCTATCTTTTTCTGCAGGGGTGTTTTGGAGACCGTCAAGAAACTAGGGTGGCAACCGGATGTTATTCATTGTCATGGTTATATGACAGGAATCATGGGCTTGTACATTAAAGAAGTGTACGGAAAAGACCCACACTTTAAAGAAACAAAGGTCGTTTACAGTCTTTACAATGAGGGGTTCGAGAAGAATTGGGACCCTCGGTTTTCAGAAAAATTGAAATTTGAAGGCTTTAGCGATGAGGTTTGTAATAAATTCAAGGAAACAACGTTTGATAACTTTACAGCACAGGCTTTAAAATATTTCGATGGAATTAATGTTTCTTCTGAAGAACTTTCTCCAGAATTATCAAAGGCCTTCGATAATAGCACTTGTCATAAGTTAGATTTTGTAGAAGAGGAGCATTTAGCGAAAGAGCTTTCTTCCTTTTATGACAAAGTTATCGAAGAAAGTGCTATGGATTAATCAGAAAAAATGATTCGAACCCTAGCGTTTATTATTATTTGCTCAACAGCAATTGTTTCCTGTAAAAAGAAACAATATCAATTGGGATCGGATGTTATTGATTCTAATACTATTCTTGGCGGAACGTCAATAGACACCTTCTCATTAGTTACCTATACCATTGAAGAAGACTCTATTATTTCCGACAACCCCTCTAATGTTGTACTTGGATCCTATATTGACCCTGTTTTTGGAAGTTATAATGCCTCTTTTTTCACGCAACTTAGACTTGCGGGTGTAGACCCCAATTTTGGCGACCCCAATACAATTGTTATAGACTCCTTTGTTCTTGCCCTTGAATATGTTGGTAATTATGGAGATTTAGACCCTCAAACCTTTGAGGCTTATGAGTTAGAGGAAAGCATGTCTTTAGATTCGACATATTATTCGTTTTCAACATTGGCCTACAACGCATTAAATTTGGTTCCTTTGGACAATGCAACAATTTCTCCAAATACCTCATCCCCGAGCGTGGTTGGAGGGGACTCTTTGGCGCCTCAATTGCGGATTCACCTCGACACTTTATTAGCAAGAAGCCTTATTACAGAAGCCACAAGTGGAGGAACAACGTTTTCGAGTAATGATGAGTTTTTAGAGTTTTTCAAAGGTCTGTACCTTCGGACAAATAACCTGGCTCAAGTTTCGGGCGAAGGAGCAGCACTTTATTTAAATATCAACGATCCGTCTTCAAAGGCAACGATATACTTTCAGCAGGACGGAGAACCAACATCTTATGATTTGATCATTAATTCTGACTGTGCAGACTTTACTAAAATAGCGATTGACCAAACGGGAACAAATGTAGAGGCGGTGATTCAAGATTCGACTGTCGGCCAAAACACTTATTATGCTCAGGCTTTCGGCACTCGAGCAGCATTGTCTTTTCCTGGAATTCTTTCGCTGCCAGAAAACATTGTGATTCACCGGGCAGACCTTTCGCTCCCGGTTCAGTTTCAGACAGGATATAAGTATCAACCCGGAACAAACATAAGTGTAGCCACAAGAGCAGATTCTTCCTCTACAAATTTAGTTAATATTGGAGTCTTCGGGGTTTATAACCCTGCAGAAAAACAATTTAACATTAACATTAGAGAGTACGTTCAGTCGATTGTAAATAAGGACTTACCATTAACTGAATTGGTTGTTTCTCCCCTCTATTTTATTAATTCTGCTGAGCGAATTGTCTTCAATGGAAGCAATACAATCAACAAAACGAAACCGAAACTAACTATTACATATACAACTTATTAAGATGTGTGGAATTGTAGCCTATATAGGAATGAATGAAGCGTTTCCAATCGTGCTTAAAGGCTTAAAACGTTTAGAGTATCGAGGATACGACAGCTCCGGAATCGCCTTGTTAAAGGATAACGAAATAAAGCTATACAAGAAAGAAGGAAAGGTTTCTAATCTCGAAGAATTTGTTGTTGGTAAAGACACAAGTGGAACACGTGGTATTGGGCATACGCGATGGGCAACTCACGGGCCTCCGACTGATAAAAATGCGCACCCACACCTTTCTGAGTTTGGGGATATAGCATTGGTACACAATGGAATTATTGAGAACTATGATTCACTTCGACAAGAGCTTGAGAGTAAGGGCTATCGTTTTAAGAGCGACACGGACACCGAAGTTTTGTGTTATTTAATATCAGACATTAAAAAACATACAGGTAATAAATTAGGGAAATCAGTAAGGCTTGCACTACAGCAAGTGGTGGGGGCATATGCTATTGTTGTTCTTTGTAAAGACGAACCGAATAAATTGATTGCTGCTCGAAAAAGCAGCCCATTAGTTCTAGGCATTGGTAAGGAGAATGACTTTTATGTGGCGTCTGACGCGACACCGATTGTTGAGTATACCAAGCAAGTGGTTTATCTGAATGACGGCGAAATCGCAATTCTTAATCAGGATAAAGGACTAAAACTTTACAATATTAATGAGGAGCTAAAAGACCCCTATGTAGAGGAGTTGGAATTGCACCTAGAGGCTATTGAAAAAGGCGGATATGATCACTTCATGTTAAAAGAGATACATGAGCAGCCACATTCCATTCGGGATTGTTTTCGAGGTCGTTTGAACGCAGAAGAGGGATGGGTTTCTTTGGGGGGGATTAAGTATTATGAAAACGACATTATAAAGGCCAATAGAATTACCATGATTGCTTGTGGCACTAGCTGGCATGCTTGCTTGGTTGGTGAATACCTTTTCGAAGACCTTGCACGAATCAACGTAGAAGTTGAGTACGCGAGTGAATTTAGATACAGAAACCCTATTATTAACGAGGGTGATATTGTCATGGCTATTTCACAGTCGGGTGAAACGGCTGATACGATGGCAGCACTTGAGTTGGCTAAGAGCCGAGGAGCCACCATTCTAGGAATCTGTAATGTAGTAGGTTCTTCCATTTCAAGAATTACAGACGCGGGCTCTTATACCCATGCAGGTCCTGAAATCGGTGTGGCATCCACAAAGGCATTTACCGCACAGGTAACGGTTCTTACTTTAATGGCCGCATCCTTAGCCCGTAAGAAAGGCAAGCTGAATGAATCCAAATTCAGAAACCTTCTATCTGCTTTGGAAGCAATTCCAAATAAAGTACAGCTTGTGTTGGATAAGACAGAGGAAATAAAAAAAATTGCTGAGAAATACAAAGACGCCACCAATGCTCTTTATTTAGGTAGAGGAAGCTCCTTCCCCGTTGCCTTAGAGGGCGCCCTAAAGCTCAAAGAAATTTCATATATACATGCCGAAGGATATCCCGCCGCAGAGATGAAACATGGACCCATTGCCTTGATTGATGAGGAGATGCCTGTTTTTGTGATCGCAACGAAAGGGCCGTCCTATGAAAAAGTCGTGAGTAATATACAAGAGGTTAAGGCAAGGAAGGGAAAAATTATAGCTATTGTTACTGAGGGTGATGAGCAGGTAAAAGAGTTTGCTGATGATTATATTGAAATCCCAGAAACAAATGAATATCTCGTTCCTTTAATTGCGACCATTCCTTTTCAAATTTTATCTTATTACATCGCAGTAATGCGTGATTGTAATGTTGATCAGCCTCGAAATTTAGCGAAGTCAGTTACAGTCGAGTAATTTATGGAGAGCGTTTAGATTGTTATAAACAAAAAGTTCAATAGGGAGGGGGCACATTGCGAGCTGATTCCACTTTTTATAGCCAATATTACCTCAAACGTTTCGAATTCGTCTTAACCATATTTGGTAGGCTTATCCTGGTTATTTTATCAAGTTGACATGCCCGTTAATAACCACCTTTTTGTCAGTGTCTTTTGGCTTGAATTTAATGACCCAACTATAGGTGCCCTCTTGCACACTAATGCCGTTTTTTTTACTAAAACTACCATCCCATCCTTGTGTATAGTCAAATGATTTCCACACGACCTCACCCCATCTATTATAAATAGAGAACTCAAAATTATAAGGGTCAAACCCACTTGTAAAAACAGGCTTGAAGGTTTGGTTGTGTTCATCTGCATCAGGTGTAAAAGTGTTCGGAATGAAATAAATAAGTTCTTCTTGATATTGAATAGTCACAGAAACGGTATCGGGACAACCAGCAGCAGTGTATGCGACTAGCACGGCTTGAAATCCAGTTTGTAAATTAACATCATAGGCATGTACGTCTTGAAAAAGAGTCGATTGATTCCCGTCACCATATAACCAGAAATAGGTTGTGGCACCAACAGAGGTATTGTAAAAGTTAACCACGCCATTTCCTGGACCAATTGATGAAGGGTTCAAATCAAACGAAGCTGTCGCTGCCTCTGCACATACAACATCAGAATAAGACATGGTTGTATCACAGCCATTATTATCGATCATGGTCATTGTCAAATCTGAGCATCCAACCTGGTCGAAGACAAAGTCATTTGGATCGTTTGACCCGAGCGCCTGAGTACCATTTGAAAAATACCAATTTGTAGAAATCGCGTTTACATTTAAATTTGAAAGGCTTACAGATTCACCTGGACAAATTACATTTGTTTCTGAATTTAAAATAGGTGTTTGTGAAGAAAGAAATACAACTGAAACCGTGTCTGAATTTAAACACCCGTTCTCATCTGTGCCTTCAATTATATAATCTTGATTCGCCGTGACATTAACAGTTATGTTTTCTTCAATATTATTAAACCAATCAGTACCATCGTAAACATTATAGGAAACACCTCCGGAGGGAACTAAAACGAAATCATCCCCATAGCAAATCAAGGTGTCTTGCCCAGCATCAATTAAAGGCAATGGGGTAATGGATAAGTTTAGACTAACGATTGAATCGCAACCGCTTTCTATAGAAATTAAAGTATCGGCATAGAATCCGCCCTCATTTAAGAAAACGCCTTCAAACTCAAATTCGGACCCCTCGCAAATAGTTGCCAAAATCTCAGTATTGATAATAGGTGAAAGGCTGATGAAAATAGTATCGTCATGTAAACAACCATAGAGATCCGTTGCGATTACTGAAAACACACCTTCAGTAGCCACAATAATACTTGGGGTCAGTTCTCCTGTGCTCCATGTTTGTTCTATAAACGCCTCTGAAACCTCAAGGGTAAGCTCAGTGCCTGGACAAATCTCTTGCCCAAGACCTAAGTCTAGTGTTGTTTGATTTATAACAATTGAATCTCTGAGAAAACCACAAATTGTTTCCACCTCTACCCAATATAACCCTGGAGAATCGATTACTAAAATAGAATCATTTGAATTGTCATTCCAGGTGTAATTTATATAATTGGTATTTAAGTTTAATTGTATGCTGTCACCAGGACATAAAAATAAGTCTTCACCGAGGTCAGGTGTTATCGCTGGTGCAAAATCAAAGAGCATTTGTCCACCAGAACCGTTTTCAGCACCATGGGGAGTTCCCGCACATGCAGGCCCCGTGTGTAGAACTGTTCCGGAAAATCCACCTGAAACATTGGGGTTTAAGTTCACTGGAGCCATGCTGCTGGATAAGACAATCGTTCCACCACCACCACCACCACCAGGGCCATGACAAGCACTTTGCCATAACGTACTAAGAATATCTCCCCCCTGACCCCCATTAACATTAATATTCAGGGCAGAATTTAAACTTTGAGTCATCAAATAAACACAACCTCCAGCGCCTCCTCCTCCAGCGCCTTCTGAATCCGTATTACCAATTACATCTGCTCCTGTTGCATTAATTGTAAAACCGCTACCATTGACAATTGGGGATGTGATAAAAACGATTCCCCCTCCATTAGAACCTGGCGTACTGTTCAATCCGTTGTCTTTGTAACCACCACCACCACCACCGCCAAGAAATGCTTTATATCCTGTGTAATCTAAATCATAAGCACCAACTCCAAAAGAACTGTTCAGGGCGCAAGATCCAAACCATTCATTACCTCCTCTACCACCAGCCCCTCCATTTGCGCCCCCACCCGCTCCAGGGTTCCCGGTATTTGACCCGCCGCCACCATTCGCCAATGGAGCTCTATTTTCATTTTGTCCTGAAGGAGCTTCTGCTATACCCTCTCCTTTCTCTCCACCATTATTATTAGCCCAGTTGGGATCACTACAAGAAAATTGACCTACAGAGATTTGTCCCCCTCTAAATCCTATGCCATTTAATGTGATATCGGAATTCAGCGTAAGGCTATTTGTAGCCTCAATTGCCAAAACACCTCCTGTAAAACCATCCCATGGTATAGCTGTTAATTCAGCAGTAATAATCGCATCCGTGTAGACAGGGACACGAATAAGCTGAACCCGACCTGAAGAACCAACAGTAAAGGAATTACACAATTCCGTTACAAAAGTTATCGTTTGACCAGTTATAGACAAAACAGAAGTGAATTCAAAATTACCCGCATCACCTTGGCTGGTAATCGTCCCAAAAGCAGAGACGTTGCCTATATTTATTGATGCCCCCTTCATATTCATCAACAAAACCTTATCTCCATTCTGAAATCCAGAAGTATTTACAACTTCTACGAAATCATTTCCTACCAGAGTCACTTCAGCATATTCATTGACCACTCCTGAAATAGACTGACTGAAAGCACTAAAAAGGAATCCGACAAAAAAGAAAAAAAGTGTATAAAACCGAATCAATGAATTAGTAGTCTTAGGTTAGGCCGATAAATTTACAAAATTTAAAAGTCATCATCGTAAAAATCACCAAGAATAGCACCTTGTGATTTTGCCCTTCTAAACGAATATATTCGTTGGAGGGGCGATTTCTCCCGCCTCATTCTCCATGTTTCGTTCTTTTACTTTTTTCATACTCGAAGAATGTTCTTCAGACAAAAACGACACGAATGAGATTAAACACTACCACCCCTCTAAAAAATCATCTAAATCTCTCCGGTCTTTCTTAGATGGCTTTCCTTGTTCCCGAGAACGATATACACTCCTCGCAGACTGATAAGTTTTATATTTATCTATCTCCTCTTGAGGTGTTTGATCGATAATATATTCTGAAATGAGTTTTGCGCCAAGTCTTTTATCTGTAAGCTGAAGAACTTTAAAACGGAATAGCGCATTGTTTTTTTGGCACGTGATTAAGTCTCCAGCAGAAACATTTTTTGCGGGCTTACATTCTGAGTCATTTAGCTTTATTTTATTTCCGGCCACTAATTTTGTGGCTAGAGATCTTGTTTTTGCTAAACGAACACACCAAACAAACTTATCTATTCGCACTTAGGTCACAGACTATTTTAAAAACCTTCTGAGAATCTTGCCAACGTTAGATTTTGGTAGTTCATCCCTAAAGTGAATCTGCTTGGGAACTTTGTAACTTGTCAATTTCTCTCTTGCGAACGAATCTATCTCTGCTTCGGTTAGTGAAGGGTCTCTTTTTACGATGAAGGCCATAACAAATTCGGTTCCGTCATCATGTTTACCCCCCCGAACCCCAATCTCTAAAACTTTTGGATGTTCAGAAATTGCTTTTTCTACTTCATTAGGATAGACATTGAATCCAGAGACTAAAACCATTTCTTTTTTTCGGTCTACGATTTTAAAGAATCCATCTTCATCCATGATTCCGACATCGCCAGTAAGGAAATAGTCACCGTGCATGGTATTCTTGGATTCTTCAGGCCTGTTCCAATAGCCCTTCATAACCTGAGGTCCTTTTATACCGATCTCGCCCGCTTCGCCTTGAGGGACCTCTTTTCGGTCGTCATCAAAAATCTTTATATCCGTATTCGGTAAGGGCATGCCTATAGATCCGCGTTTATGAGTGCCGTCTACGGGGTTAATTGTTGCTGCTGGACTTGTTTCAGACAAGCCATAAGCCTCTAATAAAGGGCTATCGGTAAGTTCTTCCCACTCTTTAGCAACGGCGTCTTGAACGGACATACCGCCTCCTAGAGCCATTTTAAGTTTGCTAAAGTCTAGCGCTTTAAATGCATCTTGGTTCAATAGCCCAATAAACAACGTGTTTACACCTGTAATAATTGAAAAGGGATTTTTTTTGAGGTCTTTACAAAAGCCCTTCATATCTCTTGGGTTCGTAATTAAAACATTAGTTGCGCCATACCTGAAAAACACAACGCAATTAGCCGTTAATGCGAATATATGGTACATAGGAAGTGCTGTAATGATTGTCTCTTGACCCTCCGTAAATTTTACATCAATCCAAGCCTCAACTTGTTGGACATTTGCACAAAGGTTTCCATGTGAAAGAACAGCACCTTTGGAAACACCAGTTGTCCCCCCGGTATATTGTAAAAAGGCGTTGTCACTTTTGTTTAAATCAACGGCTTCTCCTTTTTTTCCCATGTGATTTTTGAAAATCGTTTTTAGAGAAATAGGATTCTTGAGCGTAAATGCGGGGACCATTTTTTTGATTTTTCTAACCACAAAATTTGTAATACCGCCTTTTAATCCGCCTAACATATCTCCAATTGTGGTTACGATTACGGTTTCAATATCTGTTTCTGCTATAATCTTCTCTAAATTGAAGGCAAAGTTTTCTAGTATAATAATCGCCTTAACTCCTGAATCTTTATACTGATGACGCATCTCCTCCGATGTGTATAAAGGATTCGTGTTCACGATGACAAGCCCCGCCTTAAGACAGGCAAAAATAGTTATAGGAAACTGTAGAAGATTGGGCATTTGAAGGCCAATTCGATCTCCTTTTTTCAACGAAGTTTCGTTTTGAATGTAATGTACAAGAGCGTCAACATGCGCGTCAACGTCATTAAACGAAATCGAGACGTCCATGTTCTTGTAGGCGATTCGCTCCCCAAACTTAGAAACGGCCTCATCATAAATCTCTACGATACTTTCGTAGTTTAAATCAACATTTTTTGTTACAAAATCTGGGTAACTTTTAAACCAAGGAAAATCGCTCATAAGTGGTATATATTTGGAAATAAATAGAATTCTATTGAAATATACATAAAATTCATTATCTCATTGGTTAAAATGGCTTTTGATGTTGATTGAAAGAAGAAGAAAGGGGATGTACGCTCTATCTAGAGCTTTCTTTTGCAGACTTAAGAGATATGCGTATCTTCGACACTAAGCTTGTCTCAAATCGTCTATATGATTAAAAACATTACCCTCACCAGTGGATTTATTTTCCTGCTAATTTGTTCTATTCGATCGCAAATTCAAATGGTTCAGGACGACTTTGAAGGAAACGGAACGATTACGACCTGGTTCGCAGATGACTGTGGAATGGAAATCCCTTATTTAAATCCATATAATCAAGGGATCAATACATCACCGACGGTTTTAAAGTATAGTGACATTAACGGGCAATATGCCAATGTCCGTTTTGACGCAGGTGATAATTTTGATTTATCTAGTAACCATACGTTTTCATTAAAGATTTATATTGAATCGACAAGTCTAAGCGGGAGTCAAATCAATCAGGTTTCCTTAAAACTGCAAGATGGAACATTAGGAGCCCCATGGGAAACACAAAGTGAAATTATAAAAAACCTCACTTTGGATCAGTGGCAAGTAGTCTCTTTTGATTTTGAAAATGACCCCTTTATTAACTTTAACTTAGGTTCTCTTAATCCAATTCTGAGAACTGATTTTAATAGAATTGTTATTCAGGTGAATGGCGAAAACAACAATGATTTAGTTACGGCCTATATTGATGATTTTAATTATGATGGGACCATCGGAAGTTGCTCAGTATTCGACACTTTAGTTTGGTCGGATGAATTTGATGGGAATGGAGCCATAGATGGTTCAAAGTGGTTTCACCAAACACAGTTGCCTAATGGAGGTAGTTGGTTCAATGGAGAACTGCAGCACTACACCGACAGGGTCGACAATTCGTATGTGCAAAACGGCAAGCTCTATATTGTAGCAAAAGATGAAACATTTACTGACCAGGGAGTCACCAAAGAGTATACTTCAGCACGTTTGAATTCAAAATTTGCATTTACTCATGGCCGTGTTGAGGCTAGGGCGAAGTTACCTATGGGTATGGGAACATGGCCAGCTATCTGGATGCTAGGTAAAAACATCAACGAAAATGGGGCTTATTGGCAAACCCAGGGTTTTGGAACAACCGGTTGGCCACAATGTGGCGAAATAGACATCATGGAACATTGGGGATACAATCAAAATTATGTTCAAAGTGCTTTGCATACACCTTCGTCTTCCGGCGCAACAGTGAATATTGGCGGTGTTATGGCCAATGACGTTTCAAATGTTTTTCATGTATATGCTATGGAATGGACGACTAATGAAATTGTTTTTAGCATCGATGGAAATGAATACTACACGTATTCTCCTTCTCCTCAAAACATGAGTACATGGCCCTTCATTGCCGATCAATACATTCTATTAAACATTGCAATTCAAAATTCTATAGAACCTGGGTTTACCCAGAGTCCAATGGTATTGGACTATATTAGGGTATATCAGGAACAAATAGGCTCATTCACAACCGATATCCAATCCGCATGTGATACTTACACATGGATTGATGGAAACACTTACACTTCTAGTAATTCTATAGCGACCTACAACTTGCCAAATATTGAAGGTTGTGACTCCACAATCGTTCTTGATTTAACCATTAACAATTCTTTGGAGGTTATGGATACTCATGTTGAATGTGATTCCTATACTTGGATTGATGGAATCACTTACACAGACATTAACACTACGGCAACACAAGTTCTCACGACAAGCCAGGGGTGTGATTCTACAATCACTTTGAATTTAACCCTAAATGAAAGCACAAGTTCAGTGCTTTCAGAAATTGCAGAAGAGGCTTTTCTTTTGAATGGTGTGGGCTATGATAGCAGTGGGACTTATACTCAAGTTATCGAAAATGCTATGGGGTGTGATAGCACCATCACTTTGAACTTAATAATAGACAGCAGTGTTGGTCTAAACAGCTTGTTTCCAGAGATAATAATGTATCCGAACCCCGCTCAAAAAATAATTTCAATAGCGTCAGATTTTCCCATAAAGCAAATTGTCATTTATGATGTTTTCGGGAATATTCAATTCATGAGTTTTGAGGAAAGTCAAAAAACAGTGTTTGACTTAAGGACTCTGTCCGCGGGAATGTATTATGTAAAGGTAATTACGGATGAAAGTTTATATACCTATGATTTCCTTAAACTTTAGTACTCCGATGTTTTTTCGGTAAACTTTTCGTCACCAATTCAAAGGAATGTTTTATCAAATCATAAATCATTTGGTCTTCTAGATCTTCTCCCACGTAAATAGAATTCCAGTGGGTTTTATTCATGTGGAAGGCCGGCTTGATTCCCGAGTACTTTTCCCGAAGCTCCATGGAGCGCTCCGGAGCGCACTTCAGATTAATAAAATTAAAGGCTTCTGCATTTGAAAGTGCGAAAATCTTACCAAAGGTTTTAAAAACGAGTGTGTTTTGGTCAAAAGGAGTGGTGGGCTCTTCTCCCGACAAGCTCAAACAAAAGTCATAAAAAAGACCAAACGTCACTTACTTAATGAATCGCCGGCGCAATATCTTGGTTCCCTAGACTGTAAAGCATTTTAGTGTGCTCCTTAAGCGCCCCCATAAAGGTTTTATAGGAATGATAAGGAACCTGAAATTCATCAGCGGTGGACTTCACGATTGTTGATAATTTCTTATAATGAATATGACAGATATTTGGAAATAAATGATGCTCAACTTGGTAGTTTAACCCTCCTACATACCAAGAGAAAAGTCTCGATTCTTGGGCAAAATTTGCAGTGTTATACATTTGGCTAACCGCCCAATCCGCTTCTATATCACCGGATTCTGTAGGCAAAGGATAAGTCGATGTCGGTACGACATGAGCGGGTTGAAAAACAATCCCCAATATAAAACCGGTTATAAATTGCATTAGAAGGTAACCAGCTAATGTAATATACCATGAAGCCGGGCTCAGTATAAAAGGAAGCGCAATAAAAATAGAGGCGTAAACAACTTTATTAATAATAATGTTCCTCATATGACTTTTAAAGGTGAGACCTTGAGTTTTCAGAAGGTCTAGTTTTTTGTAGCGCATTGCTTGGGTGTAATCCTTACTTACAAACCACATCATAGTCATCAATCCATAAAAGAAGTATGCATAGAAGTGTTGAAACCTGTGAATTTTGTATCGTTTTGTGTGCGGTGAAAAACGTAAAATAGCAGGGGGAGGAGCAATGTCTTCGTCGTAATTAGTAACGTTGGTGTAAGTGTGGTGCAGCACGTTATGCTGAATTCGCCAATTCGCAGGGTTCCCAGCTAATAAAACCAAAATTCTACCAATAAAACTATTGACCGCTGGGCTCTTAGAATAAGCACCATGGTTGGCATCGTGCATTATAGATAAGCCACAACCCGCCATCCCAACACCCATAACAGCCCATAATGAGAGAACCGCCCATGATTGTATGTTTAATGTTAGAATAAGAACGAAAGGTGCAGTATAAAGCGCGATCATACAAATGGTCTTAAAAACCATTTTAGGATTTGCGTGTCTGGAAATATTTTCTTTCTTGAAATACTCGTTCACACGTTGGCGTAAAACCTTGTAAAACTCGGCGTTTTTGCTTTTGGTGAACTGTAGTGGTGAAAAATTTGATTGTCCTTGCATATGCAAAGGTAACCATTACTAATCTGATTTGTTCAAATAAACTGTAAAATCAGTTGATTTGTAGGTCAAACAGTCTCTTATAGAAACCATCTTTTTCAAGAAGCTCTTCATGATTCCCTCTTTCTACAATAGTTCCTTTGTCTAGAACAAGAATTAAATCCGACTTGCGGATCGTACTTAAGCGGTGTGCGATTACAATACAAGTTCTCGAATCCATCACGCGATCTAGGGCCTCCTGAACCAACTTCTCTGATTCTAAATCCAAGGCAGAAGTGGCTTCATCCAAGATAAGGATTTCCGGGTTTTTATACATGGCACGAGCGATGCTTAATCTTTGTTTCTGTCCGCCGGACAAAAGGCTCCCTCGTTCACCAATAATGCTACTATACCCGCTATTCATTTTTTCAATAAAAGCATGCGCGTTTGCAATTTTAGCAGCTTCAACTACACGCGACATATCTGGCTCCGTATCCCCAAAAGCAATGTTTTCCGCAACACTTGAATTAAAAAGTATAGGGTCTTGAGAAACTAAAGACATCAGGCCTCTTAAATCCTTAAGTAACAGGGTGTCTGTTTTTCTCCCATCCAAAGAAATAGATCCAGAGCTGGTATTATAAAATCTTGGGATTAAATTTATAAGTGTTGTTTTTCCACTCCCAGACTCACCTACTAAAGCGATATTCTGTCCCTTTTTAATGGTAAAGTTAATTCCGTTAAGGACATTGTTTTCTTCGTAGTTAAAGCTTACCTCCTCAAATAAAATTTCTTTTTTAAAGCTTTTGCAAACCTGAGCATTAGGAATTTCCTTTATGACCTCATCTAAGTTTAAAACCTCGTTGATTCTATCCTGAGAAGCCCTTGATTTAATCATATTCGAAACATTCTTTGAAATATTTTGAATGGGTCTTAGGAATTGAGAAAAAACGATAATGAAAGTAAGAAAAACTTCTCCTGAAAGGGCGTTTTCCGCACCCCCTAAAATCATTCTACCACCAAACCAAACAAGGCTCAGTAATACTCCTGCGCCAATAGTTTCATTCAGCAAAGGAGACAAGCTCTTTTTACGCATGGTCCGGGTAACTAGTTGCTGGTGCTTCAAATTTGTTTTTCTAAAACGTCTTACAATAAAACCAACCGCATTAAAGGCTTTTATTATTCGAACACCATCAATACCCTCATCCATTGATGAGTACATTACACTTGTTTGTTCTTGACTTTTTTTCGCTGTCCGCTTTAAGCTTTTTCCGATTCTAGATATGACAAATGCAGAAATGGGCATTAAAAGAAAAGAAAAAAGAGAAAGACTAGGGCTTAAGTAAACGAGAGTAACGACATTAATTAAAATGGCGAAAGGCTCTCTGAATAATAGCTCAAGAAGACAAACCACAGCAATTTCAATTTCATTTACATCACTAACCATACGTGACATGAGATCCCCTTTTCGTTCGTTTGAATGATAAGCCAATGGAAGGCTCATTGACTTTTCAAAGAGTTTGTCTCTTACATCTCTTACAACGGCCATTCTTAACTCGGATTGAAACCAAACTGCGCCGTATCGAAATAAATTTTTGAAGAAAAAAGTGAACATAACCGATATGCAGACAAACAATAACGCATCCAAAGGTTGGCTTTTTACCATTCCGGTCATGGTGTAGTTATAGAGATCCTTAACATAGATAAACACATCGGGGATTCCCCAATGAAAATGAGGCTTAGACACCAGGTTAATACTTTCAGGGTCTTTAAAAATAAGCTGGAGAACGGGAATGAAAAGGACTAGAGACAGCAAGTTGAATACAACAAAAAACATATTGCAAAGCACAACCATGAAGGTGGTGAGCTTGTACTTTATTGTATATCTAAATATTTCTAGGTAGGATTTCATTAATATCACAAAGATACATTTTTAGTTTTCGGGACATCATGAAATACTATTCTTAAATTTGTAGCATGGCATCAATAAGACAAAGTAAAATAGAATCAGTTATTCAGTCCGAAGTCTCGGTTTTTCTTCAAAGAAATGCAAGTATCTGTTTAGGGACAATGGTAACAGTAACGGTGGTTCGCGTGACTGCAGATTTATCTTTAGCGAGGTGCTACTTGAGTATTTTTGGCGGCCGCGACAAGAAAGATGTTTTTGAAAGCATTGAAACAAATTCGAGTAGAATTCGTGGAGAGGTTGGTCAGAAGCTTAAAAACCTACGAAAAATCCCGGCCCTCAAGTTTCATATTGACGACTCCTTAGACTATGCATCAAAGATAGATGAACTCTTAAAAAAATAAATATCAAAACGGCCTTTTATATTGCAAAGACCTATTTCCGCTCCAAACGGAAAAAAAATATTATCACATTAATAACGAGGGTATCCATTACAGGAATCGCTTGCATTACATGCGCCTTAGTTGTCTTGTTATCCGCTTTTAATGGAATGGAGGATTTGATCGATCAGATTTATAGCGAATTTGACCCCTCGATCGTCGTCCGTTCGGCAAATGAAAAATCATTTCTTGACAAAGAGGTCAATTGGGAGGCCCTTAATGCGATAAAGGGGGTTTCTTTTGTCGCATCAGGAGTAGAGGAACTTGCTGTTATAGAATATAATCGTCCGGTAGCATCAGAGAAATCTTTTCGAGTGAAACGCACCAACGCAAAACTTTATGCGATTGATTCTTCCTTTTTGAAAGTAATTGCTTTATCCAAACACTTTAAGGGCCCGAACCCTACTTTAGGAGAACCCTCAAGCCCTCAAGGAATTATAGGTATATCACTGCTTCAGAAACTCGAGGCACCTTTAGATGGAGACTTCAAAATGTTTTTACCTAAAAAAAACATCAGCGTTCGGTCTAACCAACCTTTTTTTAGTCGTAGGCTAGAATTGTCATCTGTTCTTTTTTATCGAAACAAGGAGGTAAACCAAGAAACCTTATTGTGGCCCATAGAGGCTTACAGAAAACTGATTGGAGACACGAATAAAACACTGACGCACATATACCTTTCAGCCAAACCAGGTGTCGATTTAGGTGAACTTAAGGCCGGCGTTTCAAGTTTATTAGGCAGTAGTTTTGAGGTCAAGACGTATCAGGAAAAGAACGCACTTATATTTAAAACAAGTAAGTCTGAAAAAGCCATACTTACGCTCATATTAATTTTTGTCTTTATTCTAGCTTCCTTTAATCTTGTTTCCTCACTAACGATGCTTTACCTCGAGAAAAAGGAGAATTTCCTAGCATTTAAGAGTATGGGTTTGTCAAAACAATCTCTTTTTCATGTTTTCTTTTTTCAAGGGATGCTCATCTCTTTTTTCGGGATTTGTATAGGCATTATTGTAGGTTATTTGATCTGTTTAATTCAACTTAATTTTGGTCTTTTGCATATTGCTCCTGGCCAACAATATCCGATAGGATTCTCTATCATAGACCTGTTTACAATCATCGCTTCAGTGTCTATATTGAGCATTTTATTTTCTTTTGTCACGGTTAAACTTCTACTTCGAAAGTCAGACGAGATATAGGGCGGTTTATTTATTCGAATAAAGTCCGTATTAATTAAAATAAATGGGTTATATTTGCCCCCAAATTCAAACAGGTATAGAATGTCTAGTTTAAAAGGAAAAGTATCTCGGGTTATCGGTCCAGTTGTTGACGTTGCTTTTGAGAAAGGTCTTGAGTTGCCAAATATATTTGACGCCCTAGAGGTGTTCAAAAGTGATGGCACAAGAGTAGTGCTTGAAGTCCAAGCGCATATTGGTGAAAATTCTATTAGGGCCATTTCTATGGACTCTACTGATGGATTTACACGAGGAATGGAAGTAACTTCTACAGGTACTGCGATTAAAATGCCAATAGGAGAAAAAATAAAAGGACGCTTATTCAACGTAATTGGTGAAGCTATTGACGGCATCGGTGACGTAGATAATTCAGATGGCCTGCCAATCCATAGAGAAGCACCGAAATTCGAGGATTTATCGACTTCAACGGAAATTCTTTTTACAGGGATTAAAGTTATTGACTTGATTGAGCCTTATGCAAAGGGTGGTAAAATTGGTTTGTTTGGAGGAGCGGGTGTTGGTAAAACAGTCCTTATTCAAGAATTAATTAACAACATTGCAAAAGGACATGGTGGCCTTTCTGTATTTGCAGGTGTAGGTGAAAGAACAAGAGAAGGGAATGACCTTTTAAGAGAAATGCTTGAATCTGGAATTATCAAGTATGGAGACGAATTTTTGACTTCCATGGAAAATGGAGGATGGGATCTAAATAAAATTGATCTTGAAAAAATGAAAGAATCTAAAGCAACATTTGTTTTCGGACAAATGAATGAGCCTCCAGGTGCTCGTGCTCGAGTTGCGCTTTCTGGATTGACTATTGCAGAATACTTTAGAGATGGAGATGGCGAAGACCAAGGGAAAGACATCTTATTCTTTGTTGATAATATATTTAGATTTACACAAGCAGGTTCTGAGGTTTCTGCTCTTTTGGGAAGGATGCCTTCAGCGGTGGGTTACCAACCAACATTGGCAACTGAAATGGGAGCCATGCAGGAAAGAATTACCTCTACAAAGAGCGGCTCTATTACATCTGTTCAAGCAGTATACGTTCCCGCTGATGACCTTACTGATCCAGCGCCAGCAAACACATTTGCTCACCTTGATGCAACAACGGTATTGTCAAGGAAAATTGCAGAGCTAGGAATTTACCCGGCAGTTGATCCTTTAGATTCTACTTCTAGAATTTTAACACCAGAGATCGTTGGTGATGAGCATTATGACTGTGCACAACGCGTTAAAGTTACTTTACAGAGATATAAAGAACTTCAGGATATTATTGCCATTCTTGGTATGGATGAGCTGTCTGAAGAAGATAAAATGATTGTTCACAGAGCAAGGAGAGTACAGCGGTTTTTGTCTCAACCATTTCATGTTGCTGAACAGTTTACAGGTCTTCCAGGAGTTCTTGTTGATATTCAAGAAACGATCAAATCATTTAATGACATTCTTGATGGTAAGTATGACCAATACCCTGAGGCAGCCTTTAACCTTAAAGGTGGGATTGATGATGTAATTACGGCGGGAGAAAAAATGCTTACTGAAGCATAGTCAATATGAAATTAGAAATCATAACCCCAGAGGCAAATATTTTTAGTGGAGAAGCAAAATCTGTTTCTCTTCCTGGACTAGATGGGATTTTTCAAGTTTTGAATAATCACGCCCCGGTCATTTCTGCACTTAAAGAGGGCTCTTTAGTTATTGAGCTTGAGGCACCTCTTAATGAGGAACAGAAAAATGATATGATTTCTGTCGATTCACCTGAGAAAATCACGGTTTTCATTAAGGGAGGTGTCGCAGAACTAAACCAGAACAAGCTGATTGTTTTAGCTGAGTAACAGGCATTAACCATTTTTGTCCGCAGCTTTGTTAAGACTTGTTAAGCAAGAACAAGTAATAATGCGCAAACAACAATGTTTACTTATCTTCGTTACTTTTTAAAATGAGTAACACACAACACATCGATCCGAAATCGGTTCCTGAACACATTGCCATCATCATGGACGGAAATGGTCGTTGGGCGCAAAGCCGTGGCGAGGATCGTTTGTTTGGCCATACCAAAGGCGTCGATGCGGTTAGAGAAACACTAAGAGCTGCCGTAGATTTCAAAGTCAAGTATTTGACACTTTACGCTTTTTCTACTGAGAACTGGAACCGACCAAAAGAGGAAGTAGAAGGACTTATGAATCTATTGGTCATGTCTTTAGCCAATGAGCTTGATGAGTTAAACGAAAATGGCGTGAAATTACAGGCTATAGGAAATATTAACGGCCTGCCCGCATATTGTCAGGAAAGTCTTCAGCAGGCGATTGACCAAACTAAAAACAATACAAATATAACTTTGGTTTTAGCTCTAAATTATAGTGCGAAATGGGAAATACAAGAGATGGTTAAATCCATTTCTTCTAAGGTGCAAGACAAGACCATTTCAATAGACGCAATTGATGATGAATTAATTTCAAATGAGTTAACCACAAAGGGCATTCCGGATCCAGAGCTTTTAATTAGAACGAGCGGAGAACATAGAGTGAGCAATTTTCTATTATGGCAAATTGCCTATACAGAGTTTTATTTTTTAGACATCTATTGGCCGGAGTTTGGAAAAAAGCAATTGAACGAGGCTATTTATAATTATCAGAACAGAGAAAGAAGATTTGGTTTAGTATCTAGTCAAATAAAGGGAGAAGAATGAAGGTGAGATTGTTGATTTTTATCGTTGGTATTTTTGCATTTCAAGTTCAAGGACAAGATGGTCCATCTTCTTTATCAGAAATGGATTTTTCTTACCTCACACCTAAAGAATATGAATTAGGACCAATACGCGTTTATGGAGCCGACAACTATGACCACCAAGCGATTAAGCTTATTGCTGGTTTGCGTCAAGGAAAACCAATTACATTACCAAGCGAACAAATAAATACGGCAATTAAAAACCTTTGGGCCGAAGGCCTTTTTTCTGATATATCTATATATGCCGAAAAAGAAATTGCGGGGATTGTTTATTTAATTATTGACCTAAAGCCTAGGCCAAAGCTGTCTAGATTTAAGTTTAATGGAGTCTCTAAACGTGAAGCAGATAAGATTAGGGAGGAGATAACATTGTTTTCGGGAAAGACAATAACTGAAAATCTTGTTTTTCAGACAAAAAATCAAATTAGGGGATACTTCAGAGACAAATCATTTTATAATGTAGGTGTGAATATCAGTCGAATAAAAGACACGGTTATTAATAACTCTGAGCTTTTCGTTATTAACATTGATAAAGGGGCGAAGGTCGGTATTAAAGAAATTAGAATAAATGGCGTTTCTCAGCTTCCAATGTGGAAGCTTAAATTGGCGATGAAAGACACTAAAAAGAAATCAATACTACGTATTTTTAAACGCTCAAAATACACCGAATCAACATACGGAACAGATAAATTAGCCATCATTGATAAATTCAACGGTGTTGGATTGCGGGATGCTGAAATTACAAAGGACACTGTTTATCAAATAGATGAGAAAAACATTGTTATTGAGATGACAGTTAATGAAGGAGGTAAATATTACTTTGGAGATATCGCGTGGACAGGAAACACTAAGTATAGATCTTCCTATTTGGATACTATTTTAGGAATTAAGAATGGCGATTTATACAACAAAGCCTTGTTGGAGCAACGTATTTTTGGGAATGGTGATGGACGCGATATTTCATCGTTATACATGGATAGAGGTTATTTGTTTTTTCAAGTGATTCCTGTTGAGACCAATGTAACAGATCGTCACATCAACTATCAGGTTAGAATGCTGGAGGGCAAGGAGGCTCGCATTGGAACTGTGACGATTAAGGGGAATACAAAAACGAATGACTATGTGATTATTCGTGAAATCCGAACAAAGCCAGGTGACCTTTTTAATAAGGCAGACATTATGAGAACCCAACGCGAATTGGCACAGCTAGGGTTTTTCAATGAGCAGGCATTTCAGGTCAACCCCTTACCGAATCCAGCTAATGGGACTGTAGACATTGAGTATGTCGTCGAGGAAAAATCTTCAGATCAAATTGAACTTTCTGGCGGATATGGTGGTGCTGGTCCGACAAGTTCGGGAAGAATCATCGGTACGCTTGGTCTTACATTTAACAATTTTTCAACCAAGAACTTCTTTAAAAAAGAGGCGTGGACACCTCTACCAGGTGGCGATGGCCAAAGGTTATCGATTCGTGCGCAATCCAATGGTCGTTACTACCAAGGGTATAATTTTTCATTCACTGAACCATGGCTTGGGGGTAAAAAACCAAACTCCTTATCCTTTTGGGTAAACAACACCGCTCTAAGTTCAAACGGATTAATTCGTTCAAACCCTGACTATAACGGCCTTTCAATTACCGGGACTGGAATCGGCTTGGGCCGACGAAAAAAATGGCCGGATGATTATTTCACTGCCTATTATGAGCTTAGCTATCAGTATTATGATGTTGTTAATGATTTCCGATTTCCATTATTTACACAGGGTTATGCAAACGATATCGCATTAAAATATGTTCTACAAAGAAGTTCGGTAAGTGCACCGATCTATCCGCAGAGTGGTTCGAGTTTTAAGTTCACAGCCAAAGCAACATTGCCTTATTCTTCGTTTACAGACATTGACTATACCAATGCAAGTAGCAAGGATAGATATCACTTTTTAGAGTACTATAGGTTTAGATTTACAGGAGAATGGTACGTTCCCTTATCACCAGATAAAAAACTGGTTTTAATGCCCAGGTTTGGGTTTAGTTACATTGGGGCGTATAATTCAGATAAGGGAATAACTCCTTTTGACCGTTATTCTATGGGAGGAAGTGGCTTATCAGGAGTGAATCAGCTCGGAGGGCGCGAAATCATCGCTCTAAGAGGCTATGAAGACCAGAATGTGTCTTCCGCTGGAGGAGATCCAATTATTGCTAAATACACGCTTGAATTGCGCTACCCAATCTCTTTAAATCCGTCTGCTACTTTTTATGCGCTGACGTTTGTTGAGGCCGGGAATACCTATCCGAATTTTGAGAAGTTCAATCCTTTCAATGTTAAAAGAGCAGCTGGGATCGGAATCCGAGTTTTCTTACCGATGTTTGGAATGCTAGGCTTAGATTACGGATTAGGATTTGATAAATTAGATTCTTGGGCAGATGGTTTTGGTGGTGCAACAGACCAATCTGTAGGTCAAAAAGGATTTTATCCAAAGCTGAGTTTTACGATAGGAATGAATTTAGGAGAGCTCTAATCACAAAATCGCGACTTCTATTTTTTTATCTATCGGCTTAATTCCTTAATTTTCGTATTTCAAAATTACGTGACCTATGTCCTATTACAAAATCATATTATTGTGCGCCTCAATGTTTACTGCGGGCACAAGTCAAAGTCAATACTTTATATCGGCAACTTTTTTAAATACCATGCCCCCTGACAACCTAATAGCTGTTTCAGGATTGCCCTTAACGTATTCCGTTGACACCTATAAAATTGTTTATAACACCATTGATGTTGACGGATCCCCAACGATTGCATCAGGTGCTTTTTGCATCCCTGTGAGTCCCGATTGTCAAGGTTTCCCCTTGGCCGTTTACGAACATGGAACAAGTTTGAGAAAGGTTGATGTTCCTTCCGAGGATATACAAGAAACTTATATAGGAAGAATCTTTGCCTCAGGTGGATATCAAGTCGTTCTTCCCGATTATTTAGGAATGGGCGAGGGCCCAGGCTTACACCCTTATTGCCATGGTGAATCGGAGGCAACAGCTACCTTAGACATGATCCGTGCAGTTCGGGAAGCCCAACAATTAGACGAAATCCCAGGAATGGAACAGGACAACGGAGAAGTGTTTTTAACGGGGTATTCTCAAGGCGGACATGCTGCAATGGCCACTCATAAATATATTGAGGAGAATAATTTATTGGACGAGTTTAATGTAATTGCTTCAGCCCCTTGTTCAGGGCCTTATGAAATCACGGGCGCTATGGCAGATACTATTTTGGCCGCATCGTATTCAAATCCAGGCTATATAGTCTACCTAATGGCCTCTTATCAGCATGTTTATGGAAACCTGTACACAAGCTATTCAGACATTCTTAAGTCTCCATATGATGAAATTGTTGAGCCTTATTTTGATGGTAATAATTATACGCTTGGAATGGGAAGCCTTAACAGCCAGCTTCCACAAGAAATACAAGCGTTTGTTGAAGACAGTGTGCTTAATAATTTCTTAAACGCATCTTCAGGACAAACACATCCTATATGGCAAGCAATGGCTGCAAATGACAATCACGATTGGTTGCCTACTCGCCCTATTAAAATGTTCTATTGCACAGGAGACGAGCAGGTTTCGTTTCAAAATGCCTTGGCTGCAGAAGCTGCCATGACCGCTAATGGCGCTCAGAACGTTGAAGCAATATTTAAAGGAGACGGAATGCATAATGAATGTGTTTTGCCTTCTTTAACCGATGCCTTTGATTGGTTTGAGTCATTAAAAACTGAATGCACAATGGGGCTTAATGACATGAGCATTAAAGGATTTAAGCTTTACCCCAACCCAGTAAAAGAAATTTTTAATATAGAGGTCAATCAGGAAGGAAGCTACGTCGTAATCATACGAGATCATTTTGGACGAAGGGTTATAAGTATTGAGTCTAGCTTTCAAATAGAAGAGATTGATGTTTCTGAGCTGGCAGTGGGTCCTTATTTTGTCGAGGTTCAGATTAAAAATAGAAGAGAAGTTCTAAAACTCATTAAACAGTAGATTTATTTTCCAATAAGCGAATAGCTTTTTATCTTTCTTGTAGAGACCGCATAGTGCATACTTCTTTACAATAATTGCTTATCTTCGCCGTTCAATTGGTTAATTGTAACTTATGTTGAAATATTTCTTCCTTCTTATTTTGTTTTTTGGCACAACCTTTGCCTTTAGTCAGTCATATGCATACATAGATTCGGATTACATCCTTAGTAAAGTCCCAGAATATACTCAGGCAAAAGAAAAGCTTGATAAACTGGCTGAGCGATGGACGAAGGAAATAGAAGACCGATATGCAGCCATAGAGACAAAAAAAAGCAACTTCGAACGAGAAGAGATTTTATTGCCTAATGAGGAAAAAACGAAGCGCAAAGAAGAGATTGAAAATTTGGAACAAGAAGCTTTGGATTTGCAGACCTTGCACTTTGGAAGTGAGGGAGATTACTTTCAAAAACGCCAAGAGCTGATAAAGCCAATTCAGGACCGAATTTATACAGCATTAAAAAAAATATCTAAAAGTGATGGATACGACCTGGTTTTTGATAAAGCCAATCAAAGTAGCTTAATTTTTGCTGCTAGTGAATATGATATCAGCGATGATATTTTAGATGAAATGGGAATTAGTGAATAGAAATAAATAAATAAAAAAACAAAAATGAAAAACGGAATATTCATAGCTATAATACTCCTTATGGGGTTTCAAGCGGAAGCACAAATGAAGATTGGACACATCAACTCACAGGAGCTGTTAGACACGCTGCAATCGCGTAAAGATGCTATGGCTAAACTAAAGGAGTTTGAGTCAGAAGGGGTTCGTGAACTTCAAGAAATGAATAAGGCTTTTGAATCATCATATCTTCGATACCAACAAAATGAAAAAGACTGGTCTCCAGTAATTCAAAAAATGGAACAAGAAAAGTTGATGAAAAAGCAACAAGGTCTTGAGACGAGACAAACAGAGCTAGAGCAACAAATGCAAATTTATGGTCAAGAGCTTAATAAGCCTATTCTTGATTTGGTTCAAACAGCGGTGAACAACATTGCTGAAAGCAAGAAAGTATCTTATGTTTTGGACGAGACAGTTACGCTGTACTCTAAAGGAGGAATTGATATGACAAAAGAGGTAATGACTGAATTATTAAGATTAGAGGCGGCTTTAAAAGCGGAATAAACCTTTTGTTTTAAGACAGACTAAATATTGAAGGGCAACAATCGTTGCCCTTTTTTTGTAGATTTGAGTTATGAATACAATCGGTCCTATAGGCGTTTTTGATTCCGGTTATGGGGGTTTAACCATATTACAAGAATTCTTAAAAGAGCTGCCTGAGTACGATTATATTTACTTGGGAGACAATGCTCGAGCCCCTTACGGCAATCGTTCCTTTGAAGTTGTTCATGACTTTACGTTGGAGGCCGTTAGGTTCCTTCAAAAGAAAGGATGTCGGCTGATCATTTTAGCCTGTAATACCTCTTCGGCTAAAGCTCTAAGAACACTGCAACAAATTGATTTACTTAATGAGGACTCTGATTTTAGGATTCTAGGAGTCATACGCCCAAGTACAGAAACGATCGGTGCAATGAGTCAAAGTAATTGCATAGGAATATTGGGTACACAGGGAACCATTCAGTCCGAATCTTATAAAATAGAGCTTGAGAAGTTCTCTCCGAAAATAAAAGTTATTCAGCAAGCATGCCCGATGTGGGTGCCTTTAATTGAATCAAACAAGCACAATACGGATATAGGAGTGAAAGTAATTGAGAATGATATTCAAGAATTACTAGAACAGAACAAAGATATTGACACGATTCTTCTAGCATGTACTCATTATCCATTAGTCATTGAGCATGTTAGGAAGGCTGTTGGAAAAAACATTCAAGTCGTCTCACAGGGGCCCATTGTTGCAAATAAATTAATGGATTACTTATTTCGAAATGAATTTATGCGAAAACAAATATCTAAAGGAAACACCTGTCGTTTTATGACTACTGAAAACGCTGCTGTTTTTGACGCCTCAGCAACTCAGTTTTTAGAGAAGGCGATTCGTTCTACGCAAGTTAGCTTATAATTTTTCTTGAGAATAAAGCTCTATGAGTTCATTGTTTAAGTCCTGAAAGGCTTCTTGATGGGCAGAGTAATAGACATAGGTTTTCTCAAAGTCGTCAAAGGAAACGTGATTCTTCAGAAGGACGTTATCTACAGATTTTATCAGCGAATCTTTATAAATATTAGGACTGCGAAAGTTCATTTGATAATAACTCTCCAAGGTCATGATTTCTCCATAGACCTTCATGAATTTTTCCTTTGGTAAAAGATTTTGGTTTTCAGAGCTTTCACATGAAAACAACATCAATAAAAGGACAATGAAGGCTCTATTCATAATTAATAGTCAAATTCCAGCCGATTCCCATTACCTGACTCAATGAGTAGGTGGTTTTCATAAACAAGTTTCCCGTTTACAAATGTACGGTCAATAGAGTTAGAGAACTCGGTTCCTTCAAAAGGAGACCAGCCACACTTATACAATATGTTTTCAGGCGCTACTACTGGACTCTTTTGGGGCTTTACAACAACAAGGTCTGCAAAATAGCCTTCCCGAATAAACCCTCTATCCTTAATCCTAAATAAAATAGCAGGATTATGTGCCATTTTTTCGACAACCCGTTCAATTGAGATTCTGCCATTTTTAACATGCTCAAACATACTTAAAAGTGCATGTTGTACCAATGGCCCTCCTGAAGGAGCTTGCATATAAGATTTGTTTTTTTCTTCTAGGGTATGTGGGGCGTGGTCTGTCGCCACGACATCAATTCTATTTTCAAGTAAAGCCTTCCATATGCCCTCTCGGTCTTGACTGCTTTTTACAGCAGGATTCCATTTGATTTTTGTTCCGTACTTGATATAGTCTTCATCAGAAAACCATAAATGATGAACGCAAGCCTCAGCAGTAATTTTCTTTTCAATAAGGGGCAATGAGTTATCAAATAACAATGTTTCTTTTGCCGTTGAAATATGTAACACATGAAGCCGAGCGCCATGTTTTTTAGCCAGGGACACGGCTAATGATGAGGAAAGATAGCAAGCTTCTTCATTGCGAATAACGGGGTGCATTGAAGCTGGTATTGCATCACCATAGGTGTCAATCGCTTTTTGCAAATTCTTTTTCACAGTCGTCTCGTCTTCACAATGGGTAGCGATGAGCATAGAGACATTTGAAAACAAACCCTCTAATGTTTGGGCGCTATCCACTAACATATTCCCTGTTGAAGAGCCCATAAAAACTTTAATACCACAAACAGTATTTGGATTTGTCTTTAAAACCTCATCGAGGTTGTCATTAGTCGCCCCCATAAAAAAAGAATAATTCGCCAAGGAGTTTTCTGACGCGAGATCATACTTATTTTGAAGGAGCTTTTGGGTTGTCGCATTTGGAACCGTATTTGGCATTTCCATATAGGAGGTGATACCTCCTGCAACTGCTGCCCGTGATTCTGTATAAATTGAACCCTTATGCGTTAATCCGGGCTCTCGAAAGTGAACCTGATCATCAATACAGCCAGGAAGCACAAAGCTCCCATCTAATTCAATAACACTTGCTGTAGGGTGCGAAAGGTTGTGCCCGATTTTTTTAATTCTACCATCCTGAATGAGAAGGTCTGTTTGTTTTTTGGTCCCTTCATTTATAAGAGTCCCATTTTTCAATAAATAGTCCATTATAGTTTCATATGTCTCATTTTCCAAACGCCAAAAAAGGCTTCTTTGAATATTCCTGTGCTCATTTTAGATACTCCATGCACCCGGTCAACAAAAGTAATCGGAATTTCTTTCGCCTTGAACCCATGCTTGATGACGGCATACTTCATGCAAATTTGAAAAGCATATCCTTTAAAAGTAACGGCGTCTAAATTTATTTTTTCAAGAACATTGATCCGGTACCCTTTAAACCCCGCGGTCGTGTCACGAATTGAAATAAATAAGATGACCCGAACATATACACTAGCGAAATACGACATCAAAACCCTTTTTAAAGGCCAATTTTTCACCTTGCCACCTCGGCAATAACGAGAACCGACAACTAGATCGTAACCTTTTTCTAATTCAGCGTGAAGCCTATTAAGATCTTTGGGATTGTGTGAAAAGTCACAATCCATTTCAAAAACATAACCGTATTTTTTGTTTATCCCCCATTTAAATCCATGAATGTATGCCGTCCCCAAACCTAATTTTCCAATTCTTTTTTCAAGAAAAATCCGATCTGGATTTTTTTGAATGGATTTTTCAATGAGACTCGCGGTTCCGTCGGGAGAATTATCATCTACAAATAGTACATGAAAATCATCACTCAAGTTTAATAAGGCATCAATCATTTGTTCAACGTTTTCTTTTTCGTTGTACGTTGGAATAATAATCAGAGATTTTAAATTCATATTAGAGGAAACGAATTTAGTGAATTCGTTTGAAAAAGAAGGTCTCAGGATTCCATTTGTGAAATTTTAGCAAAAAAAAGCCGCACAAGGCGGCTTTAAATATTTCAAACATAAAAGAAGTTTATTCTTCTGATTTTCCTTCTCCTTCAGTCGCTTCTCCTTCAGTCGCTTCTTCAACTGCTTCGTCTTCGTCTTCGTCAACAGCTCCACGAGAGATTTTAACGCCTAATACTACTGCATTAGCAGGATCAAGTATAGTAACTCCAGCGATACTAACTTCTGACACGCGAATAGACTGCCCAATTTTAATAGGCGAGATGTCTAATGTAATTGCATCAGGTAGATCCCCAGGAAGGCCATAACAGGACAATGTTCTAAAAGCAAGGCTTAATTTACCCCCATTTAAAACCCCTTTTGCAGCTCCAGTAGTTCTTACCGGCAGGTCGACTCTTACTTTTTTACTGACATTTAATTCATAAAAATCAACATGTTGAAGGGTATCTTTAACAGGATGCTGTTGAACTTCGCGAACAATACCTAATGCTTTTTTATCTTCAATTTCTAATTCTACCTGATAAACATCAGGCGAAAAGATAATCTTATCTAATTCTACTCTTTTTACGGAGAAGTGAGTTTGCTCACCCTGTCCGTAAAGGACACATGGTACTCTGCTGTCAATTCTAAGTGCAGCAGCGTCCTTCTTCCCTACGTTCGCTCTAAGCGAACCGCTCAATTGTGCTTTTTTCATTTTATTTTATTTAAGATATTACAAAGTGTGAACTAATTGATTCGTTTTTAATTAGTTTATGGATTACATCTGAGAAAAGATTAGCAACCGTAATTACACGAATCTTGTCGCTTTCCCCATGTAAAGGTATTGTGTCAGTAACAATTAGTTCGGTGATTTGAGATGCATTTATCCTCTCAAAAGCCGGTCCAGAAAGCACCGCGTGTGTGCAAAAAGCACGAACACTGATGGCCCCTTTTGCCATTAATAGATCAGCTGCTGTCGTTAATGTTCCTGCCGTATCACACATGTCATCAATAATCAAAACCTCTTTACCAGCAACATCACCGATCACGGTCATTTCTGCTATCTCATTTGGTTTTTTACGATGCTTGTGACAAAGCGCAAGGCCACAGTTTAACTTTTTAGAATATGAGTTAGCTCTTTTAGCACCACCAACATCTGGGGCTGCAATCACTAAATTACTAGAATTTAATTTTTCAATTTCTTTTAGAAACAAGGTAGATGCATAAAGGTGGTCTACTGGAACTTCAAAAAAACCTTGAATCTGGTCAGCATGAAAATCCATTGTCATGATTCGATCTACACCCGCGGCCATTAACATATTCGCCTTTAACTTAGCTCCAATTGCAACTCGAGGTTTGTCTTTTCGGTCTTGTCTTGCAAAGCCAAAATAAGGCATTACAGCAATAATTTTTCTTGCGGAAGCACGCCGAGCAGCATCTACAAGTAACAATAGCTCAAAAAGATTTTCAGTTGGGGGCATGGTAGATTGGATGATAAAAACATCTTGTCCACGCACAGTTTCCTCTAGAGAAGGTTGAAATTCACCATCGCTGAATACGTTTACATTCACTTTTCCAAGTTCTTGACCATATTCCTCAGCAATTTGCTTTGCTAAGGTTTCAGAAGCCCTTCCTGTAAAAATTTTTACACCCATGATTTTTCCATTTGGAAACAGACTGCAAAAGTACATAAAATAATACTTTCTTCAAATAAAATAAACTTTTTAGAAGAGGGGCTTTTAAGCAACTTAATTCGGGGTCATTTTTTTGAACAAAAGTAGTGGTAACGTTTGTTTTAAAGTAAATTTGTCATCCCATGAATAAGAATAAAAAAAATCTTAAAATGTTTGGGCGTCTTATTCAGTACGCTCGTCCTTACAAGGTTCTTTTTCTTAGCGCTGCTTTCTGCGTGGTTCTATTGTCTTTCTTGAGTCCTTTTAGGCCTTATCTGATTGGCAATATGGTAGATAAATATATCATTCAAAATCAAAACGAAGCACTTCTGTTAACATGGTCTTTAGGGATTGCTTGTCTTTTGTTTTTTGAAGGGATTTTACAATTTTTATCCAGTTATTTTTCCAATCTCTTGGCGCAATCTGTAATTAGAGACCTCCGAAAAAAGCTTTTTAAACACATTGTTTCTTTTAGAATGAAATATTTCGACAAGACCCCCGTCGGCGCTTTGGTTACACGTGTCGTGTCTGATTTGGAGGCCGTGACCCAGGTATTCTCTTCTGGAATTATGGAAATCTCGGGAGACCTGATTTCTCTTACAATGGTACTCTCTTTGATGTTTGCTACGAATTGGCAGCTTTCCTTAATGACGCTTATTCCGATACCCCTTTTAATCATTGCTACAAAGATTTTTGCAAAAGCAATGCGCTCTAGTTTTCAGCTAGAACGCCTTCAGGTAACTAAGCTTAATACTTTTATACAGGAACATCTGTCCGGTATGTCGATCGTTCAAATTTTTAATAAAAATAAAGAAGAGTATGCCAAGTTTGTAGATATTAATAAAGGACATCGACGTGCGCATATTAATGCGGTTTGGGCGAATTCAATTTTTTTCCCTGTAGTGGAAATCCTCAGTTCATTATCGATCGCTTTTTTATTGGTTTGGGGAGCGCTTCGGGTAGACGGGAAGTCAGCAATAGAAATAAAAGCAATGTATGGCCAAATTATCGCATTTACCTTATGGATTTATCAACTCTATAGACCGATTCGGCAGTTGGCTGATAAGTTTAATGTGTTGCAAAGAGGCGTGGTAAGAGCAGAGAGGATTTTTGAAATTTTAGACCATGAAACCCAACGTCAAGAGGCAGGAGAATTAATCAACGTTAACTTTAATACAGATATTTTCTTTAATAAAGTTTCCTTTGCTTACAAAGAAGGGCATGATGTTTTAAAAGAAATCAACTTAAAAATAGCCAAGGGGACAACAGTCGCAATCGTGGGTTCAACGGGCGCTGGGAAGTCCACTATTGTAAATATTTTAGGCCGATTTTATGAACACCAAAAGGGGGAGATTCGGATAGGAGATGTGAAGATTGAGGAGATACAGCTGGATTATTTACGCAAGAATATTGCGGTAGTTTTGCAAGACATTTTCTTGTTCTCAGACACCGTTCATAATAACATCACCCTAGGAGACAAAACGATAACAAGGCAACAAGTCATCGAGGCTTCTAAGGCTGTTGGCGCACATGATTTTATTTCTCAATTGCCAGGGACATATGATTATTCGATAGGAGAAAGAGGCAGCGTACTTTCTGTGGGTCAAAGGCAGTTGCTCTCATTTATTCGTGCATATGTCTATAATCCTCAGGTCTTAATTCTGGACGAGGCGACATCGAGTGTTGATAATGAATCTGAAATGTTAATTCAGAACGCCACAGATTACATCACGAAGGGCAGGACATCAATAGTAATAGCGCATAGAATGAGCACTATTCAAAAAGCCGATTTGATTGTTGTCATGGAAAAAGGAGAAATAATTGAATCAGGAACACATAGAGAATTGATAAAAAATAAGGGGAAGTATAATACACTATATGAAAAACAAATATTCCAACCCCGGTGACTTTATAGGCCTTAAGGTAGGCGGTGTCCCGGAGCACTTTAATTACCCTTGGCGATTAGCCATTGAAGAGGGGTTGTTTCGTGAAGAGGGACTATCATTGCATTGGTCTGATATGAGCGGAGGAACGGGCCAGATGATCAAGGGCTTACAAACCGGTTCAATAGATTTAGCCGTTGTGCTAACCGAGGGAATCACTCGGGCAATTTTACAAGGTTTGGACGCCTCGATTTTACGCGTTTTTGTGCAATCCCCTCTTCACTGGGGAATTCATGTTCCTTTTCATTCTCAGATTCAAGAAACAAGACAATTAAAAGACAGAACTTTTGCGATCTCTCGAGAGGCTTCAGGGTCGCACCTAATGGCTTATGTTCTAGGGCATAAACAAGGCTGGAAGACGGATCAAATGAAGTTCAATGTAGTTGGGGATATCTATGGTGGACTTTGGGCATTGGAAAACAATGAGGCGCAGGCATTTTTGTGGGAAAAATATACAACTCAGCCCTATACGGAACAAAAGAAATGTAGAAGAATTGATGATATTATTACCCCATGGCCTTCTTTTGTAATAGTGGCAAGAAATGACGTGATTCAAAATCATATGGATGAATTACAAGTCATGTGTGATATCGTATCTAAAAAGGCGGAATTAGTCAAGTTAGATCCGCGAACACCTGAAATTATTTCATGGCGCTATAACTTAGATTTGGTTCAAGTTAAAAAGTGGTTAAATCAAACGGAATGGAGTAAAAATGAAATAGATTTAATCAGTTCTCACCAAGAGGTTGTTTCCTATTTGCTTAATTTAGGCCTTCTGACCGCTAACGAAGCTCAAGAATGGAAACAAAAGTTATTTATCTAATAGGATTCCTTCTTCTATTTGGGACTACTTATGGTCAAACCGGCTGTACGGATCCTCAAGCATTGAATTATAATAGTATCGCACTTGTCAACGATGGCTCTTGTATTTATGAATCAACTTCAATGGACTTAGAACTAGTCGCGACTCTGAACTCTCCAGAACTAAATGAAAACTCGGGTCTTGTTTGTTTAAATAACGCTCTATGGACCATTAACGACGGAGGAAATAGCACGGTACTGTATCAATTAGATACACTTGGCAATATTATAAGGCAGGTTTTTGTTGAAAATGTTGAAAACAATGACTGGGAAGCAATAACACAAAATGACACTGACTTATTCATTGGAGATTTCGGAAACAACTCTGGTTCTCGCCTGAATCTTAACATCATACGCATCCCAAAAGCCAATTTATTAGACCCATTAATAGACACGGTTTCGGGAACGGCTCTTTTCTTTGAATATGGTGATCAAGTTGAATTTACCGGCCCTTCTAATGGACATAATTTTGATTGTGAGGCCTTTCTCGCTTATCAAGACTCCTTATACCTGTTTAGTAAAAACTGGGACGACGAAAAGGTAAAAACATACACCCTTCCTTTTGACTGGAGCGACGTGTATACTGCCTCTCCTGTCGAATCATATAATGTCGATGGTTTGGTTACAGACGTTTCTATTGATCCTGAAACGGAAAGAATAACCCTGCTGGGTTACAAAGATTATGGTACAGGAATTTACAGCAGCTTTATATGGCTTATTTGGGACTTTACCGAGCAAGGTTTTTTTACCGGAAACAAAAGAAGAATAGAAATAGGCAGTATGCTTAGTGTTGGACAAACTGAGGGGATTTCTCTTGCCACAGCGAATCGTGGTTATGTTTCATCAGAGCAAATCAACTCAATCATTACCATTGCCCCGAAGTTGTTTTCCTTCGACTTTGAGGTTTTTTTTTCTGAACCAATTCTTGCGGTCAATACAGAAAAGAAAGGTTTTAGTAATTGGGCCTCTCCAAATCCAGTTAGGGAATTACTAAAACTTCACGGCCTAAGTGGGACGTACATTATATACACCTCATTAGGTCTTGCCGTTCAAGAGGGGTGCGCAAATGGAGAAGAAATAAATGTCTCCAATTTAAAGCCTGGAACATATTGTCTAATGACAAAAACCAGGAAGGTTAGGTTCGTTAAAACTTAACCCGGCTTAATTTACTTATTTACAGGGTTTTATATAATGCAAAGCTGTTTTTTTGTATATTAACAGAACATGTTATATGATTTTACATTTTGGATTGCTGTCGCTACCATACTGACGATTGTTCTTGTTATCCTATTCACCTATATTAATTTTAGAAAGAATAAAAAGTAAGTAAATTGATAGCTTTCAAAGGTTTATTAACCTTCCGACTAGGTCGCTAATTGATATCCTGTATAGTTTTCCCCGTATCCTGATTCCTTATTCTAATCAAAAACATACTACAACGACTGCCATAATACTAATTTGTATTAAGCATAGGCCCTCAAGTTGATTCGACTCTAAACGAAGGATTCTTCTTGATTTTTAATGACAGTTGAGGTGAAAAAGGCTAAATGTTTGGTTTTTAGGTAGTTTCTTTATATATTTGATATAACTCAAACTAAAACTATGTACGATACTACAATCTGGATAGCCGTAGGCACTATAGTGTCTATTGTCCTAGTCATTTTTCTCGCATTTACCGCAGAAAAGCACAGAAATGGATAAACACATAGAACCTTAATTGGTTTTATTTGTTTAAAAAGGGTGATAAGATTTTATTTACTTTCTGCCGCCCTATTTTCTGTATTTTCATTACAAGCACAGCGCGACGTTGCTTACTTCGCATCAGGATGTTTTTGGTGTGTAGAAGCTATTTTCGAAACAGTTGAAGGAGTCATCGATGCTGAATCAGGCTATTGCGGAGGGAAACTGATAAACCCCACTTACTTGCAAATTTGTTCAGGATTAACAGGTCATGCCGAGACCGTTAAAGTAACCTTTCGCTCAGATAAGGTTACATATGAAAAGCTGCTACAAGTTTTTTTTAATTCTCACGACCCCAGCACTCTAAATCAACAAGGGCCTGACAGAGGCACACAATATCGTTCTGCAATTTTTTATAAAGACGATGTTCAAAAAGAATTGGCCCAGCAATTTATTTTGAAACTGAAGAAACAAAAACGGTTTGAAGAGATAACAACAACAATTGAAAAAATGAATGATTTTTATCCAGCTGAAATATACCATCAGGATTTTGTTAGAAGCAATCCTAATCATCCATATGTGATGTCTGTAAGCAAGCCGCGTAAACTGAAGTTCTTAAATAAAATTAAAACCCCTTAGCCATGACGAATACTTCTTACTTCTTTTCAGTTGCATTTGTATTATTATTGATGAGTCAATTATTTATGGCTTATAGAACTTCAAACATTGAATCTCCTAATTATATAGTCGTAAAGTCTTTTGAGAAATTTGAGATCAGGAATTATCCTGCAATGAATATTGCACAGACCGTGATGAATTCCGATGGCTATAAAGAATCTTCGAGTAACGGATTTAGAACGGTAGCCAATTATATATTTGGAGGAAATAAAGAAAATAAGAAAATTGCAATGACCTCTCCGGTGATCATGGAAATTGGAGATGACTCAAAAATGTCTTTTGTGATGCCCAAAGAACATTCTTATGAAAATCTACCTGAACCTAATTCTGCAAATGTTGAGCTGCTAAAAATCCAACCAAAAACATATGCGGTAATCGCATTTAAAGGCTTTGCGAATGACGAAAAGATCGAAAAGTATTCAAAAATGCTTTTGCATTGCATGAAGGTAGAAAACTTGAAGCCTATAGGTGCTATTCAATATTTAGGGTATAATCCACCATGGCAAGTATTAGGTAGAACAAACGAAGTTGCGGTTGAGGTTGTTTACTCAAAGAAACTCTGAAGCGCAGCATTCATTTCGGGATCAGTTTGATTATAAACCTTATAGAATCCATCGTCACTCCAAAATTGACGTGCTATTTCTGCTTTTAATCGTCTAATAATCCGCTTCTTACTATACTGAAATTCGTTTTCATTTAATGGAATAATGTTAAATTCTAATTCCACGTATTCCCTTAATTCTTTTAATAGAATAGTACCATCAAACGTCTTTTCAAAGGCATTAAATGAAGGCCATGTCATGTTTTCAAATAAATGTTTCTTTTTTGCCCAATCAAAAGTAAATTGGCTAAAGACCCCACTCCATTCCAATGCACTGAGATAATAACTCGACCCACTTGTATCATATGGAACAAATTTGTCTGGGCTAATCCCACCACCACCGTAAACAGTTCTACCCGCCAAAGTTTTGAAGGAAAGAGAATCTACAAATCCAGAGGAGTCCATCGTAAACATTGATTCTTCTGTCCGGTTTAAGTCCTCATAATAAGCATCATAGTCTCCGGAATAGGGTCGCTGAATACATCGTCCTGAAGGCGTATAGTATCTAGCAATCGTTATCCTTACACTGCTTCCGTCCCTTAGTTTTTGATCTTCTTGTACAAGTCCTTTTCCAAATGATCGTCGTCCAATAATGATTCCTCTATCGTTATCTTGAATCGCGCCAGCAACAATTTCACTAGCAGATGCAGAACGAGAATTGATTAAAACGGCCAATGTTATATCTTCCAGAAGACCTCCTGATTTAGACACAAAAGTCTGCTTAGGGGCATTTTCTCCTTCAGTACTTACGATGGTCAGCCCTCCCTTAAGAAACGCATCTACAATTTCAACAGCGCCTTGTAAAACCCCTCCTCCATTATTTCTAAGGTCAAGAATCATATGGGTCATACCCTGGCTCTTTAAATTAAAGGAAGCCAACCTGAACTCTCTTGATGTTGGTATTGAAAATTGATCGATTTTAATGTAGCCAGTCTTATCATCTACCATATGCGAAGCCACAACTGATTTTATAGGGATGCTCCCTCTCTTAATTTTAAAGGGTAAAAGAGCCCCGTAACGGTTTACCATGATGTTAACCGAGGTTCCTCTTTCACCTTTCAGTTTTTTCATGATATCATCATTAGTGATCCCAACACCTGCAGCATTTTCTTTTTCAATTTCAACAATCTGATCACCGGCCATTAAGCCAACCAATTCGGATGGAGAACCTGCAATGACATTAGAAACACATATGGTATCTCTAAGTTTGAAAAACCGAACCCCGATACCCCCGAAATTCCCGTCAATACTTTCTGAAAGGGCTTTCATTTCCTCTGCTGGTATATAATTGCTATGCGGGTCAAGTTTGTGAAGCATTTCTACAATCGTTTCGTCAAAAACAGATTTTGTGTCTACCTCATCAACATATTTCTCATTAAGGAGGTTAAGAATATCTTCGAGTTTCTGGACCTCTTTTGATTTTTGAATGGAATCAAACGGGTTCCAAATTAAAGCGGATGCCCCAAAACCTAGACAGATGGCAATGGAAATTATAATTGGCAGGAAATCTGAACGATTTGAATTAGTCATCTATTCGGTCAATTTGTAATAATTCAACTCCAGCATCTTTAAGAAAATTAATTCCTGAAGGGTCTTTATATGCTTCTTTAAAAACAACTCTAGAAATTCCGGACTGCAGAACCAGTTTACTGCAATCTCTGCAAGGTGAATGTGTGAGATAAAGCGTTGCTCCTTTGCAATTATTCGTTGATTTTGCGACCTTAAGTATAGCATTTGCTTCTGCATGTAAAACGTACCAATGTGTCAAACCATCAGCGTCTTCGCAACAGTTATCGAAACCCGCAGGGGTACCGTTAAACCCATCTGAAATGATAATCTCGTCTTTTACAATTATAGCGCCCACTTGTTTTCGAGTGCATTGGGAAAGTTTAGACCAACTTGCAGCCAATCGAAGGTATGCTTTATCAAATTTGAATTGTTTTGCTGTGGATGACTTCATACGTTCTACAAAAATAGTCAATTATCGAACGGTAAAATTCACATAAAACATGAAATATTACTGCTTGTGATTCTGTTAACTCATAAAATATATATAAATTTGTCGCCCGTTGTACATCGGTACATCGTTTTAACATAAGCGAGAGTAGCTCAGTTGGTAGAGCACAACCTTGCCAAGGTTGGGGTCGCGGGTTCGAATCCCGTCTCCCGCTCAATTTTTACCTGTTCTAATAAAGAACAAATGCTCGAGTGGTGGAATTGGTAGACACGCCGGACTTAAAATCCTGTGCTCTTTGGGGCGTGCGGGTTCAAGTCCCGCCTCGAGTACAAAAAGCCTCCTTTAATGGGGGCTTTTTTATCTTTAAAACACTTGTGAGAGGGCTTCCACCTTGAACTTGTATCTAAGCCCTGGTTACACAACCGGGGCTTTTTTTTAAACTTGATGAATGAATCTTTAGGTTGTCCAGTTCATTTACTTCGAGGACAACAATTTTCTGTTTGACATTGACAATATTTGAGGTTATAAATATGTATAACTGCTAAAGAAAGGGCTATTATGTTAGTAATGTTCTGTGACAAACTAATCCATTCTAACTTCTCATTTATGATGGCGAGAAATAATGCCGACCAACAGGTCCAAAGGAGAGGTTTCATGATTTTTTTTGATGTATTTTGAGTAGACTGATAAATTGCCCAGAAGGATAGCGCCAAAAATAAATAGTCTAACGAAACCCACCAAGATGGAGCACTTTCACAACATGTGGCAGAGCATGATTGCGCTATAAAAAGAAAAGGTGTGGCTGCACAGTGAATAAGGCAGAGAGAACTTGCCAAGGCGCCAATAGAATCGGGTTTATATAATGTAGAATTCATATGTACTAATGCAACTGAGTTGCAAATATAGAAATTCAATTTGTTCTTGCAACTTAGTTGTAATAGATTTGTCTTATGGGAATTATCAGGAAAACAGAATCCGTTAAAAAAATATTGAATGAATTTCAAAAAGAATCCATAGCGTTATCTACCTTAGATTTAATCGATCGTCTTAGGCAAGAGTATAATAAAACGACCATTTATCGAGTTTTAGATAAACTTGAGGACGATGGAGTCTTGCATTCATTTCAGGGGAATAATGGGCTAAAGTGGTATGCTAAATGTTCAGATTGCACAAAGTCTAGGCACTCGGATATCCACCCGCATTTTCAATGCCTTTCTTGCGGAAAAACGGACTGTTTAGACTTCAGTATTCATATTCCGAAAATTCCTAATCGTGAAGTTTCTTTTTCGCAATTTTTACTTCAAGGACACTGTGAGAACTGCATAACCGTGTAAAATCATTAATTTTTTCTACTTGCTGTGGGCAACGAATTTCAACAGACATTCGTTTTCTCGCTTAAAGGGATAAATAAAAGCAACCTCTATGATATTACAAACTGTGATATATAGTTGATTTTATATTTTTTAAATACATAAACATTGAGTACTAAAGAATTACACATTAAGAGTATAGCAGACGTAAATGAGTTTTTAAAACTGGAAAAACCCTTACACCCATTGGTTACAGTCTTTTTTGGAGGGTGCGCGTTTGAGAACTTGCCTCAAAGCATCAATGGAGTAGAGGACATTACATTTGTAAATGATCTTTACTTTATTAGTATGAATGGATCCCAATCTGGATCCTTTAATTACGGGAGTAATTCATACGATTACGATAGCGACTCTGTAACATTTATTGGGCCCAATCAAGTGTTTAATTTTCCGATACAATATAATGCTCTCAACGAAGCACGTTGGGGGTTGATTTTTCATCCTGATCTGATACGGGATCATGAGCTTGGGATTCAGATTAAGGAGTATACATTTTTTGATTTTGATTCGAATGAAGCTTTAATCCTTGACCTTAATGCGAAAAGGGTTTTAAGAGGATTAATGAATAAAATATTCAATGAATTAAATCAGCCTTATGACAAGCATACTGATGGCATAATCATTCAAAATGTAGCCTCCATTTTTAAGTACAGTAGTCGTTATTATGACGCACAGTTTCAAGATCGAGGGAATTCCAATAAATACCTTCTTAGAGAACTGGAATTATATTTAGATGCTTATTTTAGTTCGCATCAGCTTGTTAAAGATGGGCTTCCTTCAATCAACCAATGTGGACAAGCATTAAATTTATCAGGACCCTATTTAAGCGACTTATTAAAGAAAGAAACGGGAAAAAGTACAAAAGAGCATATATATGCTCTGTTTATCGGAAAGGCCAAAACGTTGTTGTCTAAACCAAAAGAGTCTATTAGTGAAATCGCCTATAAATTCGGGTTTCAGTACCCACAACATTTTAGTAGCTTATTTAAGTTAAAAACGGGAATGAGTCCATCGGAATATAGAAACTCCATACAGGTAATACAAAGTATATAGTGGATAAAAGCTTGGCAACAAGGAAATATATACACTTTTCAGTGAAATCTTTAAAACCATAACTCTTACAATGCGTTTAATTTACGCGCAACTTCGGTTGTATAAATTAAAATTATCTTGTTTATGAATTTTTTCAAAGTAGTATCTTTTTCAATGTTTGCATTTCTGTGCAGCTTAACTTTTACTTCCTTTGCCCAAAACACTTGTGAAGCCGATCATAATGTCTTGTTAACGGACTTTTCTTTTACCCCAAACTCTTTGGTCATTCTGCCTGGAGAGACGGTAGCATTTATTAATGTTCAAGGGACTCACAGTGTTAATGGTGTGAACAGTACGGTAACCGGAGAATCTTTTAATAACCCCATGGAATTTTCATTTCCCGAAAGCGAGGGAACAACCGAAGGAACTTGCATGGGTGTCGTAACTTTTGACGTCCCGGGGACCTACACTTATGACTGTGGTGTTGGATTTCATGCAGAGCTTGGAATGACAGGAACGATTAACGTGGATGGCTTCAGTCTTTCGGACCTAATGGCTTCAAACACCTTACCTGAATCATTTCAATCAGGATATGCGTTGAATTCATATTATTCAAATTATATTGATCCAAATGCTACCAATGATATTAATCTGAATGGAGCAGAGCCTTACACTGTTTTTTTACCAAATGACGCAGCCGTTGATGGGATAAGGGATGATTTTGGTGATCCTGAGATCAGTCAGTTTGATTTTCTTGGATTTATTGACCTACCCGCAGCACTTCGCTACAACATTGTTGAAGGGGTTTATATGGCTGAAGATTTACAAGACGGTCAATTGTTAATGACAACATATGGTCAGAATTTGACGGTTAGTGAGGTTAATGGTGCTTTCATGGTAGACGATGCCACAATTATTTCGACCAATTACACTGCAGATAATGGTGTAGTGCACATCATTGATAAAATACTAGCCCCATCTGGATTGCCCTCCATGTCGGTTTGGAGTGTCATCGAAGATAGTGAAGAGCATCAGTTCTTTGAAGACGCGATAACTGTAGCGGGTTATAAATCGCTACTGCGTAAGCAGAGCGAAATGGTGGGAAATAGTCAATCTCCAGAAGGACCATTTACGGTTTTCGCGCCAACGGATGCTGCTTTTCAAGCGTTTGCTCAATCTGCAGGAACATCTACCATAGACCTACTTTACTCATCTTTACTAACTGACATTGTTGGAAGCCACGTAGTAGAAAGCACATATTTATCCTCGGATATTTCAAATGGCACACAGTTGTTAAATTATGAGAATGATTATTTGCAAATGACCGTGAATGCAGAGGGTATCTTTGTCAATGGAATTGAAATCACAGTAACAGATGTTTTAGCCTACAACGGGGTTGTTCATGTGATAGATGCTGTGTTATTCGAAGCAGCCGATATTCCATCGCCTGTTGGTACTTGCGGTACATGGACTTTAAATATGTATGATGATGATGGAGATGGATGGGAAGATACCGATTTATATGTTGAAGTAGATGGGGAGATTATTTCCATTGAAAATGGCCCTGTGGCTTCAAGCGCTTCTTTTGAATTTGCCGTAGATGAAGGTGATCTTGTAAGCCTATACTATTTACCTGCTGGATTCGGAGGCAATCAATACTACAGCGTTGTTGATGGAAACAATCAGCTCGTTACCTCCAGTGGTCAGCAGGAAGGGAATTCTATAGGTCTTTTGGCATGTCCATCGACACCAACTTGTGGAATGATTGAAATTGTCATGACTCATGAGTATGGTGACGGGTGGTGGAGCAATTCGTTAGAGGTTTATAAAAATGATGTTTTGTACTTGCCAATTCCATTCTACTTTAACTATGAGCAGACCACCTTTATTCAATCCGATAATGAAGATGTATTTGATTTTGTTTACGTTGGTGGACAGAGCTTTGAACCAGAATATGAAGGTTATAGAATCTATGGTCCCGACGGTGGTTTAGTGATCAATCAGGATATTAGCGGTCAAATTCCCGAAAGCACAGTTGATATTAAGTTCTGTGAAGACCAATCTGGTATAGAGGAATTGGAATCCTCTCAAATTAAGATTTATCCAAACCCTACAAACGGTTTAATTGACATAAAAGTATCGGAGAACTTCTTGGGTTCAGATGTGATTTTGTATGATGTTCAGGGTAAAATAGTTGGGAATTGGCCTTTATGGAATGGGGATCGATTAGACCTGAGTGCTTACAAAGAGGGCCTTTATTTAATCGAGCTTCAAAGCAAGTCGAAGAAAGTTCGTAGCAGAGTCGTTCTTAACTAAGACGATTTCCGCAATCTTTTATTCTCGTTCACGAGGCGATCGTAAATAGATGTTTTCACGAAGATTGCTAGTGCAAACCCTGTGACGAGATCTAACAGATGGTGTTGGTGAACAAGAACGATGGAGCTACAGATGAGAAGAAACCAAATCAATAATGCTCCTTTAATCAAATTGGAAGCTATTTGTGTTGAGATTATATATGCACTCAAAGCTGAAAAAGTAATGTGAAG
>TARA_B110000093_G_scaffold183421_1_pt1 | contig 145045 bp, 118 predicted proteins | sample TARA_B110000093 | Tara Oceans TARA_B110000093 (sample SAMEA4397390) | marine metagenome | biome: Polar Biome; feature: [MIX] marine epipelagic wind mixed layer (ENVO:01000061); material: water (ENVO:00002006), including particulate matter (ENVO:01000060) such as... | depth... | reverse complement strand
AAAAAAATGTATAAATCAGAGGTGGTTGAATCAGAGCATGTGAAAACCGCATTTATCGCTCTAGGAGATTCTAAAATAGAACTGGTTGAAGCTACAAATCAAGCTTCACCAATAGCAAAGTTTCTAAATAAGAATAAAGAGGGGTTTCATCACTTAGCACTTGATGTTGAAGACATTGAATATGAGATTTCACGACTAAAAAAAGAGGGCTTCACCCTCATTCATGAGAGCCCAAAAGACGGAGCGGATAATAAAAGAATTGCTTTTTTACATCCTAAGTCTACAAACGGTATGCTCATAGAGCTTTGCGAAGAAGTGCATTAATCAACATACTCGTCGTCGTCTAATCTTTTAATTACCTTTTTTAGATTTTCTCGTTTCTTCTTTCTTCTTGCGACTATGGATGTCTTGGTAAAGTACTTGTGTGTTTTTAGAAAACTAATTTGAATTTTATCCCAACCACGATCACTATCGATTTTCTCCATTCTCCTTAACTCAAGTCTTAATCTATTAGAAATCTCCTCAAAATCATCCCTCCCTAAATAGTCTAAATCAGCATCACAGATAATCTCTTGTAGTTTATTAATAGGTTTATGCGGTATTGCAGTAACGTGAATTAGTTCAACTATAGTCTTTATGTGCTGTTCTGTATACCCATAGTTAGGTAACCATTCCGAGGCCATCTGAGCGCCTATACTCTCGTTGTTTTCGTATTGCTTTACAAAACCCGCGTCATGCAATATTGCAGCGGTTTTAAGTAAAAACAATCCTTCATCTGTAACACCTTCTGAAAGTGCGATACGTTCTACAGCATGAACAACATCAATGGAATGATTGACCGAATGATAAAGCAACTTATCTGAAAGCCCCTCTTTTAAATAATCCAAAACAAAATGCTCCGTTTTGTAGTAATTAATGGAACTAAAATGATGTAACTGTACAATCTCACTAAATTTGGCATTTGGAAACAAACCCTGTCCTTTGTTTGAGAGCTCCGGTTTTATTTTTAATACCGAATACATATCAACCTCAATCCCTCCTTTTATTAGCACCTTCCCTTTGTATTCGCACTCAAAATAGGGCTCAATGAATGTAAATGTAGTACCCGAAATCGTAACCTCCCCAGGAGCGCCATACTTTTCCATTTGTTGCGCCTGGTTGACTGTCGGGCCCCAGATATCATAGGCTAATTTCAGGTCTCCGATGATACCAGCAACCACGGGACCCGTATGAATTCCCAAACGTAGCTCCCAATAATCACTATGATTTGCAATTGCATCAAACTTAAGCTTTGACATATAGTTCTGAATCTGCAAAGCTGCAATACATGCATTCATCGGGTTAATTGAATTTTCAACCGGTATTCCGCCCGCGCACATATAAGCATCTCCAATCGTCTTGATCTTCTCTAGATCATTTCCTTGAACCAACTCATCAAATCTCCTAAATAAAACGTCAAGACGCTTAACCAGTCTGCTCGGTCGCATTCTTTGAGAAATATTTGTGAAGCCAACAACATCCGTAAACATAACGGTTACTTTATTAAATGCATTCGCCTCTACTTTTCCATTTACCTTAAGTTCCCTTACAACCTCTTCTGGTAGCGCATTTGCCAACCACCGTTCGGCATTATCCTTTTCTACCTGAAGTAACTTCTGTTGCTCAAGAACTTTATTCTTTTCAGCTTCAATAAGCTTACTTTGTTCTTCGATTCTTGATTTTTGATTGCTTATTTCACGGGTCCGTTCAGTCACTTTAATTTCCAGTTTAACTTGCTCCCTGCGCTCGGATTCAATTCTACGTTTGAAAAACAAAAAGGCAAACACGGAAATCATCAAGGCGGCTAATGTCCAAAACCACCAAGTCCCCCAATAAGGAGGTAATATTGAAATTTCAAGTGTTGTTGGTACGGAACTCCATTTTCCCTCCCCTAATTTTGCGTAAATTTTTAAGGTGTAATCACCTGGAGATAAAGAATTAAAAGATAACTCATGCCTGTTTTCAAGAGGCTGCTCTCCTGTTGAAGTACCGATTAACTCATATTTGAATTGGGTTAATTCAGGATTTGATAAGTCGCTTGTTTGAAACCTGATGGTGAAACTCCTATTCGAATAAGGAAGCTCTATGAATTTTGTTTTGGCGATCGGCATTTTCAAAGGAGATCCTTCTTGTCCAGGTCTCAACCAACCTTTATTCAGTTTGAACTTGGTAATAATGACTTCTTGATCAGTATCCCCTATATTCAATTGGTCAGGTCTAAACACATTATAGCCATATATGGAACCGAAAAACAACTCCCCTGTTTTCGAATTAAAATAAGCATTGCTATTAAATTCATTACTAACCAACCCGTGAACTTCTAAATAGGATTTGATCTCAGAGCTGATCGGGTTATAGGAAGCAATTCCCTTATTGGTACTTACCCAAATTTCATTCCCATCATTGATAACTCCATAAATAATATTATTTGGAAGACCCCGTTTTTTGTTAATCACCTTTATTTTTTCAGAAACAAAATCAATATATACCATCCCAGAACCATAGGTGCCCATATACAGGTTTCCCTTTTCATCATCGCATAAAGTTGTTCCGTAGCCTTTACAAACCGCTCTTATTTTTTTATTGATCGGGTGGGGTTTAATCGAATAATTACCATATTCGTTAACGACCAATTCATTGATCCCTCCAGAATTTGTGGCAAACCATATTCGACCCTTTCGATCTTTATAAATAACACGACAGATTCCAGGCGAAAGAGACTCCTTTGGACGGTTTACATTGTGTTCAAAGCGTTGTGCCTTTCCCGTTTTAACGTTATAAAGAAAAACAGCGCCTTTCGTTGCCAAAAAATAAGTGTCCTCACTTTCACGTTCAATCCCATATATTCGATTGTACTTTGAAAGTAATAGCGGGTTCACATATTCCAAACGGGTATACTTATGACTAGAATCATTAATGATATCTAACCTAAAAAGACCATCAATAAATCCAACTAAAATTTGATTTGAATCTACACAAAATGAAGAAAGGACATTGTGTTTGGCCTCCTTAGAATTCTTGTCATTGCTCCAACGGTTAAAATGCGAAAAAAGCCCTGTGTTTCTATTCAACCTTGAAATCCCAAGGTCTGTACCTACATTAAGGTATTTTCCGCTTTTATCTTCTGAAAATGTCCAGACATTGGGAGAGGGAAGACTTTCCTTCGGATTCGCCCCTGGACCAACGCCAATAAATCCCGAGTATTTAGGGTCAAAACTAGAGACCCCTCTGTCACTTCCAATCCATATCTTCTTGTGTCTATCCTCAAAAAGAACATTTAGGTTGTCGTACATCAATGCCCTCTTCTGAAACATATCCTGGGTACTGTTAATTAGCTCCCCTTCATCATCAATTGTTAAAAGGCCATTGTCAGAGGTGGCAAAAAACCATTGTCCCTGAGAAAGACAAATGTCAATGACTTGAGAGGTAAGTAATTTAGGGTAACCTTGGAACTTTCGAATCAGGCAATTTGAACGATAATCCAATTGAAATACGCCGTAATTTGAACCTAAATAAATTTGATTGTCTGAGGCAACTGAAATATCCAAAATTTCAAAATCAGAAAAACCAAGAACATCTGTTCGAATTCTCTTTGCTGTTTTATTTGCAACATTATAAAGGTAGAGCCCTTGAGTACTCGTCCTAATGATTAATAAGTCATCAAATAAAGTAACCGAATAGATATCCTTAGCGCTATTTCCCCAATCGACAGACACAAAAACTTTACTTTGGGGATTAAACTTTAATAGCCCCTGATTCGCAGTCGAAATCCAAATCTCTTCAGAGTTCCCAATTGATAAAGAAGTGATATCTAGGTCCTTTTTATTGTTGGGAGAATGTGTCCTAAATGATTCTGTGTCTAGATCATAAACCGTCAGACCATTTTTAGTTCCAAACCAAAGTTTGCCATCACTAGTTTTTACGGAACTCGTAATAAAAGGATCGTCGATCCCATCAATCTCATCTGAATTGAACACCTCAAATTTCGCACCGTCAAATCGATTTAGACCATCTTGAGTACCTATCCATAAAGCACTGTTTTCATCCTGTAAAATAGTATTTACAGAACTCTGTGATAAGCCATTATTAATTGTGTAATTGTTAAACCGGTATACGGATTGTGAACCACTAAAAAATGGAATAAGCGCAATGAGAAATAGTAGTATTTTCAAATAGTAAAGGACTAGTTTTGAGAAGAATTATCTATGTTATTTGCCTGAATCAAAGAATTTTCCATATCTCGGTCAAACATGTACATTCCTCCCGAATCTGAACCAATTAAATTGAGCTTATCTAATACCGTTCTTGCTAAAGCCTCTTCTTCTAGTTGTTCCGAAACATACCATTGAACAAAGTTATGGGTTGTATAATCTTTTTCTTGCAGACAGATATCCACCAAATTATTAATGCTTTCCGTTACCCCTATTTCATGCGCCAACAAGGATTCAAAAACATTTTTCAAGTTCTTATACTCTTGCGGTGGTTGTTCTAACTGAGGGATTTCTGCACGTCCTCCTCTTTCATTCACAAACTTCACAAGTTTCAACATGTGAAAGCGCTCTTCATCTGAATGCGTATACATGAAATTGGCCGTGCCATTCAAGCCATTCGATTCAGCCCATGATGCCATGGCTAAATAGAATTGTGAGGAAGATGCCTCTTTTTTAATTTGATCGTTTAACGCGGCTTCAACTCTTTTATTCATAATTGGGGATATTTATTTTTCTAACCATTTAAGTTAGGAAAAGTTAAGTATTAAAATTTAAAAAACCATGAGATCAATGGCAAAGGAAATGCTGAGACCTCCCCATCGTTCCAAACTGTAATGCCTGCGATTGCAATTTGAAAAGCCCGTTGGTCATTTTTTTGAAAACGCATTCCCGGCATAAAATAAAGCGCTACAGGACTGCTTTTTTTGACCGAAATAATTTTAGGACTGCTCGTGACTTCTATAACATTACCAACTTCATCATAGATGTATTCTCTGCCACCTGAACGGTTAGTAGTAGTGAAGTCAGAAACACCAAAGGCAATCATTGAATCAAAAAACAAGCTCGTCTTATTTGTCAACTGTCTTATTCCTGCAAGGGAAAGTATAGGTGCTTTAAATGTATTTCTGACCTTTTCCCTTGGAACGTAAGGTGTATCATAGTCATAATAATCAAAGGTTACCGCCGTAAAAACATCTGTTACAGGGTCGTATTGATAATCTGTATAGGTACTCCATTGTCCATTTGTAGTTGTATAATTTCCGACAACGTCTTGATTTCTGGCGCCATAGCTAACAGAAAAACCTCCTTCATCCCAAGTCTCATTTCGATTTCCGGCATTAAAATAGCCAAAACCACCAGAGATACTAAGGTTATTTTTTCTGTCTCCAAAAGTCATCGTTGCCCAATGCAGACCACCAAAGCCCCTAAATTGATTTAAATACCCGCTTGTACCAATCATGGAAGCAATTGAAAAATTTAACTTCTCATTTGCCGTAGGAATGGTGTATTTACCGACAGCTACCAATGGGCTGCCTATCCAAGTCGTCATAACCCCAATGTTTAATTGATCAGAAACGGCAAAATGTACTTCTGGACCGAAAAGATTGACCATAGCATAATGCTCATTTTTCTTAATCGGCAAGGCATTATTTGTAAACGCATAACGCGTAGAAAACGGGCTGTCCTCTCGAAATTCGCCATTTATAATCTTGGTTTTATCCTCAATCATGGTGATTCTTTTCACATCCGATTTCAAAATATAAATTCGGCCAATAGATTCCGTTTCAATTAGCAGTTCTCTGGCATCGTCACTAAGGATTTTTGCTATGTATTTGGTTCCGTCAATTTTCTCAATTAATCGCAGGGTAGTGTCTGCCTCAACCACTTGACTATATGAATCAAAAGAAAAACACAGTATAAATGCCGAAAGGCATGCCGATAAAAGTAATTTCATGACGAATATTTTAACACTGCTAATTTACAACATAATTTCTGTGCACACGCAAGGATAATGAGGTTAAAACTTCATAAGGAATCGTATTTAATTGTCGCGAAAAGTCCATTAGGGATTGTTGTTTGCCAATAATCTCCACCGGTTCATTATCTTGTATCTCTAATCCAGTGATATTCACCATAATCATATCCATACAAACATTCCCAACGGTCTCGCATTTTTCCCCTCTTATATAAACAGCCCCCGCGCCATGACTTAAAGACCTTCTAAATCCATCAGCGTAGCCCACAGGGATGATTCCTATTGACATTGAAATCGGAGCAATAAACTCGCGATTGTAACCTACAGAATCACCCTTGTTTAGTTTTCTTACTTGAACAACTTGACTGCTCCATTCAATAACAGGTAAAAGCTGTTTAATAAGTGCCGGGTGGTCTGACACCCCATAAGCTACTATACCCATCCGAACCATATCAAGAGAAGTTTTGGGATGATTTAAGATCGCAGAAGAATTGGCAATATGACATAAAAAAGGTCGAGGCACTAGTTGTTTAATCAGTTCACAGCTCTTTTGAAAAAGATCAAATTGTTGTTGGGTAAATACCTCATCATTACTATCAGATTCAGCAAAGTGAGAATAGACGCCTTTCAAATGAATTTCAGGTTGGGAAAGAAGAATATCAATAAAATCAGGTATTTCTTTAGGGTCAAGACCCAAGCGCTTCATCCCCGAATCAATTTTCAAATGAACAGGGAACCCCTCTATCTTTCGTGAAATCAGCTCTTTTATAAAATCATCAAGCAATCTGAGTGAAAAAATCGTTGGTTCAAGCATGTATTCTATACAATCATGAAAATCATCTATGCCAGGGCTCATCACAAGAATCGGACACTTAACGCCTTGTTGTCTCAATTGCACCCCTTCATCAGTATAAGCGACACCTAGATAATCAACACCCAACTGATCAATATATGGGCCTGTTTTAGCAAGGCCTGTACCGTAAGCATTAGCCTTAACCATTACGAGGATTTTCGTATCTGAAGGAATTCGGTCCTTTAAAAGATGAATGTTCTTGCGCAATGCACTCAAGTTGACATTAATTTTCGTTCGATGGTGTTTTACCTTTAGGTTATTGGCCATCTTACCCATCCATGATTGCTTATTCCCCTTCAATAGAATAACGTTGTTTTCTATAGACGCCTCTAATTTGTAGGATTCTGAAATAAAATAATAAGCGTCTGGCGCATAGCGATTTAAGACCTTTAATAGCTCCGGTTGCGATATGCCATGCTCCTCAGGGAGCAAAACGACCCTTTTCTTGCCTTTAGCAATGGCTATTTGATATTGTAATGCTGCTTCCAAAGACTCAAGATCTAGACTATAAGTATCATTGATGATTAAAGAGTTTTGAATTCCCTCAAAAGTTTCTAAGCGCATCGCGACATCCCTGATTTCAATACGTTCTTTTGGAATTACGACCCCAAAATAGCGTGCTATACCCAAGGCTAAGGAAGTGTTTTTTTTCTTTAAATCTTCATTGAAGTCCAATGTGGCTAATTCTTCTGAAAAGATGCTTGTCGAAATAACTTTTGTGGTCAATTCGGAGTTTATACCACTACTAATAATAGGGTCTTCAATAAAAAAAACGAGTTCGCAATCCGAAAGTAATTGGCTATATTCTTCGAGTTTTTCAGAAGCAGAAGAAAAGTTTTCATTGTATTTATCTCCAACGTGACAAATTGCCCCATGTGTTGGCTTAAGCATCGCTTTAATAAGGGCGCCCTCTTTGGGGTGCGTAATTGAAACTTCAAATATACTGAAAGAGGCTTTGGAATGCAGCTCTAGGATTGAGAGTGCAACCCCTTGCTTTGAATTGTAACTTTTGGGGGACTTAACGAGCTGATACTTTTCTTTGATAAAGTTGCCTAACCATTCCTTCACCGTGGTTTTTCCATGGGTTCCTACGATAGCGAAAACAGGTATTTTAAACCGACTTCTATGCCAAGTTGCCAATTGCATCAAGGCTTCAAGGGTATCATCTACGACAAAGTAGCAGGCATCTTCCTTTTGATGAAGGACCTCTTTATCAACAACAAAAACACGAACCCCCTTAGCATATGCAGCATCAATAAAACTAAATCCGCTGCGGAACTTACCGTGTAGGGCGAAGAAAATTTTATCGCTGCCATTATTTAAATTCCTGGTGTCATAAATCGCCTCATTTAGAATGGTCTCAACAGAGAAACCCTGCGGTCTAGATTTAAAAACTTCAGAAAAATGCCCAAGGCTCAATTGAAGGTTCACAACAAGGATTTATTAAAACAAGAACGACAAAGCGGCCTATATTCTTCTACAGCACCTAGCATTACTTGATCCGTTTCCGCGACTAACCTATTCGAGAATTGTGCGAGATTACCACAGGAAACACAAATCGCATGCACCTTTGTCACATACTCAGCAGAAGCAAGTAATGAAGGCATCGGCCCAAAAGGAACCCCCTTATAATCCATATCTAACCCTGCAAGAATAACCCTAATTCCTCGGGACGCCAATTCAGAAACCACGGCAACCAGTCCATCATCAAAGAACTGAGCTTCATCAATTGCGACTACTTTTTGATTCTTAACCTCAACAAGAATTTCACTTGATTCCTGAATCAAAACCGCATTAAATTCTGTCCCCTGATGACTTACCACATTTTTATCGCTGTAACGCTTATCAATCACGGGTTTAAACAAAATAAGCTCTTGGTGGGCAAACTCAGCACGTCTCAGCCTCCGAATAAGCTCCTCTGTTTTACCCGAAAACATCGACCCGCAGATCACCTCAATCCAGCCATTTGATCTATTCTGTAAAGGGAATTGTTCTAAAAACATATGTATTTATTGATTCATCGGAGCAACTCAACCTAAGGGAAAAAAGCTCTAAAAAAGATTGTGGGCAAGATAACAACTTTTATGTAAAGAAAGTGCCGATTAACTATCAAAAACACAAGAGATTTAATGTAAATTAGTCGAAAATGTAAGCCCTTAAAAGATGAAGCACCTCTCATTTGTTTTTTGTATCTCGATTTCCTTAAGTCTTTATTCACAAGCTGATTTTGACTATAAACAATTCACTGAAAAAATGTGTTCGCCTGAATTTCAAGGAAGAGGCTATGTAAATAGCGGTGATTCTATCGCTGCCGTATTTATCGCTCAGCAATTGAACAGACTGGGTTTAGATTCCCTATCGACTGGGTATTTTCAGCCCTTTGATTTTAAGGTCAATACCTTCCCCGATACCTGTTCAGTTTTCCTTGGTGGAAACAAATTGATCCCTGGCAAAGACTTTATTGTAGCCCCAATTTCAGGAGGTTCATGTGACCCTAGCCACTGTGCACCAAAATTGTTTAATGTTCATTTTATTTCAGGAAAGAATTTTATAGAGATGAAAGGGCTTAACATTTTAGAGAAGCTCCATTTACAAACGGAAGATATTTTAGTGATCGACAATAGTGTCTATTCATCAGATAGTACACGAGAAATTAGCTACCTCATTCGAGAATACGCAAGAAAAAACCATGTTATAGAAGCCGTTTCCAACAAATTCACATGGTCAGTGACATCTCTGAAAAATGAGCATCTATACCTTCAAATGAAAGCTCCTTTATTTCAAAATAATATTAAAGGTCTGAAGGTCGAAATACATCTTCATAATGTTTACTTGGCGCCGCACACAGCGAATAATGTTCTTGGATTTATACCATCAAGAAAAAAAGCAAAAGGTACGATCCTGTTAACCGCGCACTACGATCATCTAGGGAGACTTGGCTCTGAAACGTACTTCCCAGGTGGGAATGACAATGCAAGTGGGGTAGCCATGATGCTTCAGCTTGGGGTGCTCATTAAACAAACTCCTTTGAAAAAATACAACACGATTCTCGTTGCTTTTGCGGGTGAGGAGATCGGATTACTGGGCTCAAAGTACCTATCAGAAAACCCTTTGTTTGATTTAGATAAAGTCCGTTTTTTATTAAATCTGGATATAATGGGCAGCGGCGAGGAAGGCATCACTGCTGTTAATGGAAGCGTCTTTAAAAAAGAATTTCGGAAGCTTCAGAAATTAAACAAGAAACTAAAAGCAGTTCCTGTTGTAAAGGCCCGTGGTAAAGCTGCAAATTCTGACCATTATTTTTTTACAGAAAAAGGGATTACCTCCTTTTTTGTTTATACGATGGGGAGAAATAAAAACTACCACGACATTTATGATACCTATGACGCGCTTTCTTTTCAATCCTTTGAAAAATTGTCCTTATTGTTCAATAAGTTTCTTAGAAAGCTATGAGGCACTCGTTTTTGCAAGTGAAATAGACTGTATAATTAGCAAGAGAGTGCATAGGCATAATGCATGAATCACCTGAATCAATGCGGCACCTTGAAAAACTAAAACAAGTTCGAAGACCAAAAATGCTAAGAATTGCAATACGGTCATAATCATGAAATTTCCAATAAATCGTTTAGGGTTATGTTGAATTCTCAAATGAACTAGAAACCAAGAAAAGGTAAATAAGATCAATAAAAAACATGAATTAACTAGGTTACTTTTAGGAGAAAGCTGGGGTAAAAATTCTTGACAGATTAAATACAGGAGCGCAAGAACACCATACGATATATAAAGCCCTTTAAGTCTTTTCGGAATCATCTTCGTTGTTCATTTGAATAACCTCTTTTATAATTAGCGCTAAGGACCCAATGACGCCTGTTAGAGATAATACAACCGTGTACCATGGGGTTTTAGTTAAAAAATAATCGTCAAGGTACATCCCGCCCCAAGTGAAGGCAAAAATAATAAGCCCCATTTGGATTCCCAAAGAAGAAAACTTAACATACTTGTTGGCTTTCCGCTTCATGGAGGGGTGCTTATTCTTCATTCAACTCCAATTCTTCAACATCACTCATGTCGGGTAGGGCTGAGGACATTTTACAGCTTCCTTCAAAGAAAGAACCCTCATCAATTTTGAGCTTCATGGTCAAAATATTCCCGTGAATTCTAGAGGTTTCTTTAAGTGTTAAAAGATCTTCTACTTTTATTTCGCCATCAATCTTTCCGTGAATTTCACAAGTCAAACAATTTATGTTTCCCTTTACACGGCCTGAAGGCCCTATGGTCACCTTCCCCTTACAAGCAATATTTCCATGTATTTCTCCCTCAACATGAATGTTGTTATCCGATACAATATCTCCTAAGATTTTAGTACCTGCAATAATTAGATTGGTTTCTTTTGCATCCGTATTTACCATAATAGTTTGTTCTATTTCTTTTCTCTTAAACATAGTTTAATTTAATAAAAATCATCAAAAAAAGATTGGTATTCCTTTAATTTCGATGTTTCGATTAGCAATTTTAAATTACTCTGGCCGATAGAATAAATAAGATTGTCTTGAAATTCCTCTAAATATTCATAACCTGCCTTATAGGTGTTTATGTACTCTTGGGCAGAACGAGAGCCATCAAATTCCTTCACCAATAAAAATGGTACTTTTTTAACCGTCTTACTAACACTCGTTTTTAAACCTAATGCCTTATGCTTCTTTCTATTAAATGCGACAATTGAAGACTTCAGGTCATCCATCTCTTCCTCTTCTTCGTCAACTAGAACAAATACATAATGTTTCTCTGTTAAAACACGCTTATAAATATATTCAGGCTCAAAAGAAAGTATATCATTTTCTGAATATCCATTCTTTAAAATATCAAGAAGATCACTTGCAATATCCGCCTGAGGCGTACCGGGCTTCTCTTCTATCACCCTAATAATCAATGGTTCCAGAGATGATTTATCCTCCGTAAGCTGTCCCATCGCAAATACATTTATTAATAAATAGGCTGCACGAAAAGCATTTGAAGGGTCTTCATTAATGACTTGTAAAGAAAGCGCTGCAACTTCTTTGTATTCGCCATTAAAATAGCGCTGGGTTAATTCAATATAATCTTGCTCATTAGCCTTTTCAGATTCTTTCTGCTTCAAATAGAAATCTGGATCTTTTAAATATTTAGCCGCATCTGAATTGGGGTAGAAATCCAAGATGTGCGCGACAAAGGGTTCTTTATTCCCATTTGCTTCATTTAGTTTGTACAATTGAAAAGCTGATGACAGATCGGTTAGATTGCGTTTGTTTTTTTCCAGTACCCTTTCAAATTGAATCATAGCCAATGCTGTTTCGTTTAGGATCTCTTTATATAAAACCCCGCTTTTATATAATGCTTCGAATAGTCGTAATTCCGAAGCAACAAAAGCGCTATCAGTTAAGGGTATGTTTTTTCGTAAATCATCAATGGTCAAAGAGTCTGAACTAGTTTCCTCAACGATCAATGAGTCTGAATTTGTAGAATCAGGGGACACTCCAAATTCAAAACTCATTTTCTCACTACGCCTCCAATGGTCTTCATTTTCCCTTGATGCCCCCCATTTTTTACGAAATTCCTCATAACCTTCTTGACGTAGTTTAGGGTTACTGAAAACAGATTTGCCTCCCGAAGCACTCTGATTTGCATTACTTTGTTCTTGCAGTGCGAGTAATTTAGCCGCCTCTCGTTCTTTTCGCTCTTGAGCTTCTTTTTTTAATTGTTTTAATGTTTGTTTTAAAAAATTCTCACGATCCTTTTCTGACATAAGCGCAATTCGTTCAACACTATCCTCAAAATTGACAGTTTCAATAGCTACAACAAGGTCAGAAAGTTTGATTGCTTTTTCTTTTACTAAATCACCATCTGGGTATCCTTCTGGTATAAATCTTGAACAGGAGTCATAATATTTTTGAGCAGAAACATAATCTCGGTCTGCATAGCTGATATCGCCTAGTTCTTCATAGGCCATTGCTTTTTGACGGGCATTTCCATTCGAATAAAAAGCACACTCCGTTAGATAACTTATTGCCAAATCTTTTTCACCACGATTTAATTCCAAATTTGCCATCGCATAATAGACTTGGTCCTTATATTGAGCATTTTTAGCATCTCGGAGCATTCTTTTTAGATCTTTACTTAGGCGCTCACCTCCACCACATATCGCGCGGCTCAATCTTGCGTTAAAAGCAATTTCAAAGGGAGCTGCCGATTTCAAAGCTTTAGAAAAATGATAGGCCGCAGAATCCAGTTGGTTATTCTTTTGATATAGCTGACCTAAAATAAAATTTAGTCGCGTTTTTTCTTTGGGCGTAGGACATTTTATCACTGCAGACTTTAAACCTTTTATCGCTTCAGGATATTCCTTTCTTTTAATCGCTAAATCCGCATAAGACTTATAAATATCGAATTGTAAATCACGGCTGATCTCTGGTATAAAATCCTCGTCACTCGTCTTACTTTTAACAAATGGAATATAATCCTTAAATGTTTTTTTCTTCTGCTCCTTAGATATCGCATTTAAATCATCTAAGGTTAGCTTCGCATCAGCATATGATTTTTGTTCAATATGGATTTTTGCCATCCACAATTTGGCAACATAGAAGGACGGGTCTTTTGCAAATAAGCGTTTAACAAACTGAAAACTCTTTAAGGATTGTTCATATGCTCGCTTATAATACAATGCCTTTCCAATAGTAATCCAATTCTCGTCAATCCATCTATTGTGTTCAACATCCTTGTAGAACATATCCTCGGTGCTTGGCATGCTGTGGTTTTTAATCACCTCTGAACATTTTTTGATCGCAGTATCAATTGCAGGATGCATTGACTTTGCTTGTTCCTCGTCAGGCAAAGGATTGACTCCTAAAATGTCATAAAAATCATCCTTATTTGAATTCTTAAAACTAGTAAGGGATTGATTCAAGAGTTCATTGGCATTAAAATACCCATTAAACCTAGCGGTTGTGGAATGGTAGGTTCTATTCAGAAATGCGTTCTTTTCTGTAGAACAAGAAGAAAACAGTAGAACAACGAGAAATAAAACGTAAAAACCTGATTTCATGAGAGCTAATGTCTTTCTATAACTTGATTTATTGAACTTTATTATACAAAAAATAGAATTCTATGCAATGTTTGTAAAAACTTGCTGAATATCATCGTCATCCTCTATTTTATCCAACATTTTTTCGATGTCTATAAGCTGTTCTTCACTAAATTCAACTGGTGAAGTTGCGAATCTCTTTAATCCAGATTTCTGCAACTCTATTCCTAGATCTTCTAAACCTTTCGAGATCGTACCAAAAGAAGTATAATCTCCAGATATAAATAAAACACCCTCTTCTGCCTCCAACTCCTCTACACCGGCATCAATTAAATTAAATTCCATCTCTTCAAGATCCATTTCTTCTGTCATCTCAATTTCAAAAACACTCTTTCGCTGAAACATAAATTCTAGTGAACCTGTCGGAACAATACTTCCTCCTGCTTTATTGAAATAGGACTTCACATTGGCCACCGTTCGGGTAGAGTTATCAGTAGCACATTCGACAAAAACAAGAACCCCGTGAGGTCCTTTACCCTCATAATTCAATTCGGAAAAAAGGTCTGTCTCTTTCTGAACTGATCTTGAAATAGCCGCCTCGATATTATCTTTAGGCATATTCTCAGACTTTGCATTTTGAATTGCTGTTCTGAGTTTAGCATTTGTGGAAGGGTCGATACCTCCCTCCTTGGCGGCCATCGTAATGGCCTTGCCTAGTTTTGGGAAAATCTTAGACATCTTGTCCCAGCGCTTTTCTTTTGCTGCTCGTCTATATTCAAATGCTCTTCCCATAGTTATCTTTTAACAAAAATAGGGAATTGCACCTGCATCGTCAAGTTAGGAAGCCTTAAAAGCAACTAGGATTTCGTTCACATAATTAAGAACGGATTCTCTACCCAGTTTTGATTCGGCAGAAGTAACAAATATTGGAGGTAACTCATCCCAATACTTAAGTAGCTCCTTGCTATAGGCCTTTAAGTTTCTTTGCAAGGCGGAACTCGACAATTTATCGGTTTTCGTATAAACGATTGTAAATGGTATTCCTTTACCTCCACACCAATTCATAAATTCCAAATCTATCTTTTGAGGGGGCAGCCTGGCATCAATTAAAACGAACGTTGTTAATAACGTTTCTCTATGAAGAAGGTACTCGGTAATAAATATCTCCCAGCTTTGACGGCTTTTTTTAGACGCCTTGGCATAACCGTATCCAGGTAAATCCACTAAATACCATTCTTTATTAATTTCAAAATGATTGATTAATTGTGTTTTCCCTGGTGTCGATGAAGTTTTTGCTAATTTCTTTTTGCCCGTAAGCATATTGATTAAGGATGACTTCCCGACATTAGACCTCCCAATAAAAGCAAATTCAGGCTTCTCATCCTGGGGGCATTTTTTAAAGGTGGTGTTTGAAATTAAAAAAGAGGCACTTAAAATATCCATTTAACAAATTTAAGATATATTGTACTGCAAAGAACAATAAAACGCATTGCTTGTTTTATCTTTGAAAAGTCCTAGATACAAAATGGCCGAATATAAAATCAAAGATCTTGAAAACCTAACAGGAATTAAATCTCATACGATTCGAATATGGGAAAAAAGATACCACATTCTCACACCATGTCGAACAGACACAAAAATCAGGATGTACTCTGATGACGAGTTAACACGACTTCTTACGGTAAGTATGCTCAATCGTAGCGGATTGAAAATATCGAAAATAGCAGAACTATCTCAAGAGGACATGAATAAATTACTTTGGGATATTAAAGTCAACAAAGGGCCAGAAAATAGCATGGATAAATTGATTCTTGCCCTAGTGTCTTTAGACGAGAAATTGTTTAGGGGAACGATAAACGACCTCATCGAGGAAGTTGGTCTTGAAAAAACATTCGTGAATCACATCATTCCTTTTTTAGATAGAATCGGTATCATGTGGTTGATTGGCTCAATAAATCCAGCTCAGGAACATTTTATGTCCAATTTAATTCGGCAGAAGATTATTTCTGAAATCGATAAACAACCTATACCCAATTCAGACAGCCCATCCGTTCTGCTTTACTTACCTGAGCATGAGTGGCATGAAATCAACCTTTTGTTTTATCAGTTTTTATTGCGGGCAAAAGGTGTATCTACAACCTATCTAGGACAAAGCCTTCCCTACCATTCACTTTTGGAAAGTATTGATAAGCTGAAACCTTCGGCCATTCTATCATCATGGCTAACCTCTGTGGATCAAAAATTAGTGGTGACTTATTTTAAGCAGCTTAAAAAAGACCTCCCAAATTTGAAGGTATTTGCTGGGGGAGCACAGATTAAAGTCAATACAGAAGAGATAAAAGACTACATTATTCAGGTTGATAATATCCCGGAAATCATAGCGCACTTAAAACAACCATAATGATCAAAGGACTATATTCACAATCTTACCAGGAACAACAATAATTTTCTTTGGATTTTTGCCGTCTAACCATTTCTTAGTTAGCTCTAAACCTTCAACTTCTTTTAGAATTTCTTCTCGATTTAAAGACAATGACAGATTCACCTTAAATCGCATTTTCCCATTGAAGGAGATTGGATAATCAAACGAATCTTCAACAAGATGCTTTTCATCATAGTTTGGATAGGACGCCTCGAAAAGACTTCCTTCCTTTTGACCTGATTTCATCCATAATTCCTCACAAAAATGGGGTGCATATGGAGCCAATAATATTAAAAAACTCTCCAAAACAACCTTGTTATTGCATTTATAGTCTGTAAACGCATTCACAGCAATCATAAATGTTGATACACAAGTGTTAAGAGAATAACGATCTAAATCTTCACGAATACGCTTGATTGTTTTGTGAAGGGTTTTAAGTTCGTCCTTTGTTGGCTCATTTTCTTTAAGGATCGACGATCCATCTGCATTACAATACAAACGCCAGCACTTTCTTAAAAAATTATGAACGCCAGAAATACCTTTTGTATCCCATGGTTTACTTTGTTCAATGGGGCCTAAAAACATTTCATATAAACGCAAGGTGTCTGCTCCATACTTCTGAATGAGATCGTCCGGGGTCTCAACATTGAATTTAGACTTTGACATTTTCTCGACCTCTTCACCACAAACATAATCTCCGTTGTCTTCTAAAACAAATGATGCGTCGCTATAATCAGGGCGCCATTTCTTAAACCCGTCTAGATCGAGCTTGTTATTCTCGACCAAAGAAATATCAACATGAATAGGCTGAGTTTCCTTGCCTTGTATTTTCCCCTTAGACACAAAAGTGTTACGGTCTAAAAGTCGATATACAAAACTACTTTTACCCAGAATCATACCTTGATTAATGAGCTTTTTAAAGGGCTCATCAAATGAAATATAGCCTTGGTCGAAAAGAAATTTAGTCCAAAAGCGAGAATATAGTAAATGTCCTGTGGCATGTTCCGCTCCCCCAATATAGAGGTCAACTTGATTCCAATAATCTGACTTCTCTTTAGACACAAATTCGACTTCATTCGAAGGGTCCATGTATCTTAAGAAATACCAAGAACTTCCAGCCCAACCAGGCATTGTATTGTATTCCATACGATCACCAGCAAAATAATTCCAGGAACTCTTATCTGCTCGAGCCAAAGGCGGCTCTCCTTGCTGAGTAGGCAAATAACTATCAACTTTAGGGAGCTCAATCGGTAGGTTCTCATCTGAAACTGTTTTTGGAATATTCTCTTGATAAAAAATCGGGAATGGTTCCCCCCAATACCTTTGACGTGAAAAAACGGCGTCCCTTAGTCGGTAATTCGTCGTGCCTTTACCTAAAGATTTTGCTTCCAGAATTTGAATAACTTTTTTGATAGCAGCGACCACCTCGAGACCATTCAAAAATGAAGAGTCTTTTAGCGTGCCCCATTTTTCAATGTGTGCAGCCTCAGATACATCAATGTTATCAAAAATATTTTTAATCTCAATGTCAAAATATTTAGCAAAATCAAAATCTCTTTGGTCACCACAAGGGACCGCCATAACAGCTCCTGTTCCATAAGAAGCCAATACATAATCAGCAATCCATATCTGAATTTTTTCACCGCTCAAAGGGTGAATGACAAATGCTCCTGTATTTTGACCTGAAATTGTTTTAACGTCACTCTGTCTATCTCTTTCAGTCTTTTTAGATGCTGCCCGTTGATAATCTAGAACCGCCGTCCTGTTTTCGTTAGTTGTTATCTCTTTTACAAGTGGATGCTCCGGAGCCAAGACCATAAAAGAAACACCAAAAATGGTGTCAGGACGCGTTGTAAATACCTCGATGGATTCCGTGTGGCTTTCGACTTCAAATAACACAGAACATCCTACTGATTTTCCAATCCAATTTCTTTGCTGCTCTTTAATTGAATCTGTCCAATCTAAATGATCTAAGTCTTTTAAAAGACGTTCGGCATATGCCTTAATCCTCATAGACCATTGACGCATTTTCTTCTGCATTACGGGGTGACCTCCTCGTTCAGATTTACCATTCACAATCTCATCATTAGCCAAGACGGTTCCAAGCTCAGGACACCAATTTACCCAGCTATCAGCTAAATAAGCCAATCTATATTGCTGTAAAGTAGCTTCTTTTTTAGCCGCATCAAAGGACATCCAATCCTTAGAGGAAAACACACTTTCACAGTCATTTGTTGCTTGGACATTTTGGTTACCTGATATCTCAAATTCAGAAACCAAGGCAGATATGCGAACGGCCTTATTCAATCTTTCATCGTAGTAACAATCAAATAACTGTTTAAAAATCCACTGTGTCCACTTATAATAATCAGGAGAGGACGTTCTAAGTTCTCGATCCCAATCGTAACAAAAACCTAATTGGTCAAGTTGATTGCGATAGCGTTCTATATTTTTATCGGTCGTTATCGCGGGGTGTTGCCCTGTTTGAATCGCATACTGTTCAGCGGGCAAACCAAATGAATCATAACCCATAGGGTGCAAAACATTATACCCTTCCAGCTTCTTATAACGCGCTAAAACATCAGACGCGATATAACCTAAAGGGTGCCCAACATGTAACCCTGCACCGGATGGATAAGGGAACATATCCAAAACATAATACTTCTGTTTTGAAGAATCCTCAGAAACCTTATAACTTTTATTTGATTTCCAAAATGAAATCCATTTGGCCTCTATTTCCCTAAAGTTATACTCCATAAGCTATTTTAAGAATGTAAAGATACGTATTGTGATTCATCTGAAAAAGATAGACTTTTAAAAAACACCGTTCCCTCCTTGTCTAAAATAAAATTCAATCTGTGATTTTGGCACAATAGTTGCATTAACCAAATTGAAAAACAGATTACTTTACTGCTTTTTTAAGTTTTTAACACTTTACTTTTTTTATAATTCAATGTTTTTTTAACACACAGAACCCGGAAGAGATTTCGGGTTTTTTGTGCGCATTGAAATCTAAGTAAATAGCAGCCCTAAACCCGTTATTAAAAAACTTCCGTCCACCCAAACAAAATAATATTCATTCCCAATTTTTCTATGGAAAAATGTAAGAATGAATAAATAAACAAAGCTGATGAGCCAAGGGACCAGGTTATTACAATCTAAATATATCAGAAAAAAGACACCGATAAACGAGAGGAAACGCAATAAATAGAGGGACCTATTTATCCCCAATATTTGAGGAATCGTGTACATTTCTTTTGGGTCAAAACGGATGTCTTTCATGTCCGATGGAATCAGAATAGCAATCAACAAAATAAGACCTGGGCCTAAAGAAATGGGGCGTGAAAACAACAAAATAGGCAGGGTATGCAAAAGGAAGAACCAAATGCCTAAAACAAGAAATATCTTGAGAAAAGGAATCTCTCGAAGACAATAATGTCCAATTTTATAGACATATAAAAAACTTACAATTATACATATTCCAGTAAGAAAATGAACTTCGTAACTTTGATCAAAGTTGCACAGGTATAAAGCCAAGGACACTATTAAGGATGTGATCGCTATACCTAAAACCATCCATTTGTGAGCATTAACCCAAATGAAAACAGACTCAGGAAGCTCCCTGCTTTTTAATTTATAAAGTCTATGGGAATTATAAATGGCTAAAATCCCAAAGGAGAACATCGCCGCGTATACAATAGATTCCGTATCTCGTTTATAAAGTCCAACGATATATACAAAGCTGAAAATAGCCAAGTGGAAGTGTGTGCGAATTCCGAATTCAAGTGCTTTATTCATATTTATCTCCTTGAGATTAAGCCTTTCGAAGAGATCCGTATTCCGATCAAGTGAATAGGATTCTTATACCACCGTCCCGTTCAACACAATTTAGCAGTTAACTATGGAAGCATTCCATATGGCGTGCTTCGTTAAATGTAATAATCGCCGCTACAATTCTTGAGGCCTTATTGAATTGTAACACTTTTCCAAATCGCCTCAATCTCTCTTAATGAATGTGTCCAGCTCGTTGTAGCAGGAGCGTCCACGTACCCGGAAATACATATCAGCTTCTTTGACCTTGGGTGTACAAAATGAAAAGCCCAGAATGCGCCGCCTGTTGTGTGAATTGATTTTCCTTTAAAAACAAACATCCCCCGCATCTCAACTCCAGAAATACTGCCATCGAAATTGGTACTCTCGGATAATTCTGGAAATACAAAATCTGTATATTGCGTTCCCATATACAATCGTGAAGTTTCATGAGGCACATTGTATTTGAGCATAGTGTCTCTGGCCTGAAGGAGATTACTTAAGGTGAATTCTGTAGAATCTTGAAACGGATATTGATAAACCATAACTCCAGAGTAAATTGCACCTACATCCTGTTGGCCTGTACCAACAAATTCGATAGGCCTCGAGGCATTTGGAAGCTGAATGGTGTAAAAGTTCGGTTGGGTTGTTACAATATTAGAGCCATCCGGCAAGTCAATATGTATTCCGAAATTTTTTGAGAGTTTTTCATTGACATACGTACTCTGTTTCTCACCAAAATATTTACGGATACGATTCCATTCTGCACGATCAAAGCCTTGATGAACTTCAGGCAAACCATCTTTACAGGTTTCATATAGCTGTTCTAAATCGCGGGCTGTTATTTCGATGACTAATTGCCTATTTGCCCAGACGTTCCTGCGCGACTCTATGCGAGATTTAGTATCATTAAATGTATTGTCTATCGTTAGGAATAAAACATTACGATGTCGTTTTATCGCTCCATCAAAATTTCTGGGGCTTCGATGAATCAGCTCAAAAGTAGCAACATCAGGCCAATAAGGCAATATGAACTGCGTCAATGCAGTATCCAATTCTGACTTCAAGGGAGAATTCCAAATCACGTCATCACATACAACTAAAATCTCTCCTATTTTCCCTGTGACATTAAGACCTGAATAGTTTTTTTGATCACAACCTGAAAGGGAAAAGAAAAGTGCAAGACCTAAGAATCCATATAAGATCTTCATTTTATCGAATTCTGATTTTTTGCCCAATAGAAATTCTATTAATATTCACTCTTGGATTTAAACGTTTAAGTTTCGATTGAGAGAGCCGATGCTTTTCGGCAATATGACCAAAAGTGTCTCCACTTCTCACCGTATAATATTTCTTTGCTCCAGTTGTCGTATTGGTGGTAGGACGTGGCTTTGGCTTCGGTGCTGTTATTTTTTTTTCGGTCTCGATTCGCAGGTGCTGACCAGTATAAATATTTGTGGTATTGAGCCCATTCCAATTCATAATATCATCTGAACTCACACTATAGTATGAAGCTACAGATTTCAACACATCACCTGTTTGAACTTTATGGTAATATATATTGATCGTCTTCCGAACCGTATCTCCAGAAAGCGAATCTTGCACATAAATTTGTTTTACTTGTACTTCATCCGTCCCAAATATAGAGTGTTCTAAGGCCATTAATGAGTCCTCTAAACCTGCAATTAAATTAATTTTTTCATGCGGACCCGTTAAACAGTATGAAGGGTTGGATTTTGGGATATACGTACTTTTAAAAACCGGGTTTAAAGCTCTGATCTCTTCGAGGGGCCAGTCAATGACTTTAGAAATCGTGCCCATATGGATAGACGATTTAAAACACAAGGTGTCGATTTCAATATTATGCCTATTAAATTTTTCGGGGAAAATATTATGCTCTTTATGGTACGTCATTAAATAAGCAGCTGCGATGAAATTAGGCACATAACCTCTAGTTTCTTGTGGCAAATATGGGCGTACTTCCCAGTACGTTTTTTTATTACCTGAGCGCCTTATTGCCTTATTGACATTTCCGGGGCCCGCATTATAGGCGGCTAAAGCTAAATTCCAATCGCCATAAATTCCGTGTAACTTTTTGAGGTACCTGCAGGCGGCATCGGTTGCCTTTTCCGGGTCCATTCTTTCATCAATGTATGAATTCTCTTTAAGGCCAAAATACAATCCGGTTCTATACATAAATTGCCAAAGACCTAAAGCGCCTACGCGAGACTTAACATTGGGCCTCAAGCCGCTTTCTATCACCGATAAATATTTGAGTTCAATTGGCAATCCATAGGACGCTAGTTTGGCTTCGAACATCTCAAAATAAAGCGGAGATCTTCCTAGAACGACTTTAATAAAACCTCTTCTCTTTTTCACGAAATACCTGAGCGTACTGAGTGTACTTGAATTACAATCCAAATGAAACGGACTCATTTCATTCATTTCATCAAGCCGTTGACAATATACTTCATCTGTAAATACCGGTAAATCTGTTGGAAGGTAATTCAAGGATTGACGAATAGAATCTACGTTTTCAGTTCCACTATACTCATTGTAAAACAGATTCAAGCTTTGTTCAATCGTATTTAGAAACGGATCCTTATGTAGAGAATCACCAATTTTTGGCGTATTACTTCCTTGAGAAAAACTTGAAAAAACAAGAGCCAAACAAACAATTAAATTAATCTTATTCATTCTAAAAATATTTTTTTAATAGCCCTGCATAATGCAAAAGGGCTCCCTCATCATTGCAAGAGGACATAAGCTGTAAACCAAAAGGCATGCCATTAGAATGCTGTCCAAAAGGAATACTAATAGCAGGGTTTCCCGTAATATTAGCATGCACCGTAAAAATATCTTGAAGATACATCTGCAATGGATCTGAAACAGACCCTAATTCAAAAGCAGTGGATGCAGTTGTAGGGGTAATTAAAATGTCCACATTCTTGAAGATCTCATCCGTAGCATTTCTAGCAAGCCGGCGAACTTTTTGTGCTTTTGTATAGTAAGCATCATAGTAACCGTGTGAAAGAACAAACGTACCTGTCATGATCCTTCTTTTAACCTCTTGTCCAAACCCTTCTGAACGAGAATTCTTATACGTCTCTTCAACGCCCTTAGATTTTTCACTCCTGTAGCCGAAATGTACCCCATCAAATCGAGAAAGGTTTGAAGACGCCTCTGCAGTGGTTAATACATAATATGTCGGCACCAAATGATCCAAGTAAGGGAAACTAAAATCACTGACCTCGATTTGATTTGCTTGTAAATTTGTTCTTAAAAGCTCAATCTTTTTTTTAATTTCCGGGTCAAGACCATCATGATTCATGTATTCCGAAAGAAAACCAATTCTCAGTGGTCGTTGCTTATCGAAAACATCATAAGAAGCCTTGCTTGAAGTCGAATCTAAAGGGTCTTTACCATAGGTGAGCTCAAAAATCACTTTGATATCTTCTAAATCATTTGCAAATACACCGATCTGGTCAAACGAAGAGCCATAGGCAATAAGTCCATATCGGCTAAGTCTTCCATAAGTTGGCTTCAGTCCAAAGGTATTTGTCCAAGAAGCGGGCTGTCTAACCGAACCTCCTGTATCGCTGCCCAATGATATTGCGCACAAACCGGCCGAAACCGCCACTGCTGAGCCTCCAGAAGACCCACCAGGAACATAATTCGGATTGATATTGTTTTTAACTGGGCCATAAAAAGAAGTTTCACTCGTGCTACCCATTGCGAATTCATCGCAATTTAAACGACCTATAACAATCGCATCTTCATCCAATAGCTTTTGAAGTACAGAAGCTGTATAAAGGGATTCAAAATTATTTAATATTTTAGAGGCTGCCGATACCTTATGACCCTTATAGCAGATATTGTCTTTGATTCCTATGATTACTCCGGCGAGTTTTCCCGCCGAACCTTGCTTTATTTTTTTATCAATTTCCAATGCAGCAATTCTAGCTGAAGCACTAAAAACTTCTACGAAAGCATTAAGATGGTGGTGTGAATCTATTTTAATCAGGCCGTCTTCCACGATCGCGGATACAGATTTACCTGAAAGAATAGCCTCTTTGGTGTCGGCAATCGTCCTATACATGAATCTTTACTTTGATTCCTGTTCGTCCTTTGATTCCTCTTCGTTCGCTGAACCGTCTCCTTTAGAGGCGTTTTTGAATTCATTGACTCCTTTACCGAGTCCTTTCATCAATTCAGGGATTTTTTTTCCGCCGACAAACAAAACGACAATAACGAGAACTATAATTGCAATTTGTCCTCCTCCTGGAACTAAATAAAACATATAAATTAACTTTTAAATACAAACAAATGTAATGAATAATTATCAGCTGAAGATTTACTAAAGGACGCTGAGTTATAGTTTACGAGCGACCTCTAACTCTTCATAAGCCTCCACAACGTCACCCTCTTGAATGTCATTGTACTTATCAATATTCAACCCGCACTCGTAATTGTTTTTGACTTCTTTTACATCGTCTTTGAATCGCTTCAAAGAACCAAGAACGCCTGAATGAACTACGATTCCATCGCGAATGATTCTGATTTTAGAATTTCTTTTGATTGTCCCGTCTAAAACATAACACCCTGCAATTGTACCGACTTTCGTAATATCAAATGTCTCTCTGATTTCAGCAGAGCCAACAATTTTTTCTTCAATATCTGGAGAGAGCATACCTTCCATGGCAGCTTTAATTTCTTCAATCGCCTTGTATATAATAGAATATAATCTGATATCGATTTGCTCGTTTTCCGCCAATTTACGCCCCCCTATAGTAGGTCGAACTTGGAATCCAAGGATGATCGCATCTGATGCCGATGCAAGATGCACATCTGCCTCAGAAATAGCACCAACACCCTTGTGTATTATATTAACTTGAATTTCTGGTGTCGACAAATTGAGTAAAGCATCAGAAAGTGCCTCAATAGAACCATCAACATCTCCTTTTATAATCAGATTTAATTCCTTAAAGTCTCCGATTGCCAAACGACGACCGATTTCATCTAGTGTAATATGCTTCGTTGTTCTAAGACCTTGCTCACGATATAGCTGCTCTCTTTTTGTTGCAATAGATTTGGCCTCTTTTTCATCAAGCATAACATTGAAGTTGTCACCTGCACTTGGTGCACCGTTAATCCCTAAAACGGAAACCGCTTGTGATGGACCAGCAACTTTCATCGCCACCCCTTTTTCATCGTGCATCGCACGAACTCTTCCGTGGTGTCTACCAACCAATAGAACATCTCCTATTTTCAAAGTTCCTGCCTGAACTAACATATTCGTTACGAAGCCTTTTCCTTTATCCAATGATGCCTCTATTACTGTTCCAAGAGCTGGTTTGTCTGGATTTGCCTTAAGGTTAAGCATCTCCGCTTCAAGTAAGACTTTTTCTAAGAGTTCATCGATATTCACATTTTGTTTTGCTGAAATCTCTTGGCACTGAAAGGTTCCTCCCCAATCTTCAACTAAAATATTCATCGCTGAAAGTTGCTCACGAATTTTATCAGGACTTGCTCCTGGTTTATCAATTTTATTGATTGCAAATATCATAGGGACATTTGCCGCTTGCGCATGAGAAATAGCCTCTTTTGTTTGTGGCATAACGTCATCATCAGCTGCAACAATAATAATCGCAACATCGGTTACCTGAGCACCCCTAGCACGCATGGCTGTAAATGCCTCGTGACCAGGTGTGTCTAAGAAGGTTATTTTACGACCGTCTTTTAGAATTAAAGAATAAGCCCCGATGTGCTGTGTGATACCACCGGCTTCACCCTCGGTAACATTTGCATCTCGAATTCTATCCAAAAGAGAGGTTTTACCATGATCAACGTGTCCCATTACCGTGATGATTGGTGGGCGATCAATTAAATCCTCTTCATTATCTTCTACAGTCGGTATCGATTCCTGTACCTCAGCACTAACAAATTGTGTTTCATAACCAAATTCATCTGCAACAATTTGAATTGTTTCCGCATCAAGTCTTTGATTAATTGACGCAAAAATCCCTAAGGACATACAAACCGAAATAACCTGTGTTGGCTGAATATTCATCATCACTGCCAATTCTGAAACCGTCACAAATTCAGTTAACTTCAATACTTTTTCTTGAAGTTCAGCAATCTCCATTTCTTCTTGACGACGCTGAGCAACACTATCTCTTTTTTGTCTTCTATTTTTAGATGCTTTTGACTTACCACCTTTATTGGATAACCTTGCTAAAGTGTCTTTAATCTCTTTCTGAATATCTTTTTCCGTGATTTCAGCTTTTTTAGGCTTGGTTGCTTGAGATTTAGAGCTTACACCTTTTGCTCCAGGAGCGGGTGTTTCAACTTTCTTAATTCGTTTTCTTTTCCGTTTATTTGCGTGTTCAGCACGAGAGTTGCTTGAAGACCTAGGCTTTTCTACCGGCAATTCAATTTTACCAAGAACTGTTGGTCCCGTGATTTTCTTACGTTCAACTTTAATCGTCTCAATCTCATTACTCTTTACAGGAGGAACAACTGGCTTTTCAAGGGGCTTTTCTTCCGTTTTAGAAGGCTTCGGTGTCTCAACTTTTATAGGCTCCACTTTCTTCTCCTCTGGAAGAGGTTTTGGCTCTTCGGGCTTAGCTTCTACTACTTTTTTCTTTGGTTTCAGCGCATTAAGATCAATATTGCCCACAACCTTTAAACCAGATTCAGGTTTACTCGGCGCTTTTTCTTCGGCAACTTGACGTTTGATTTCCTCAACATTCATCGCTGGTTCCTCCTTAACAACAGGCGGCTCTTCCTTTTTTGAGTCTCCTAGAGATAAAGATTCTCTTTTTTCACGGCTTGTTAAAACACCTTTAGATTTTTCGTTAAGAGCTTGGTCTGCCGCAAATTCAGCGCATAGCATTTCGTATTGCTCGGTATCAAGCTTTGTGTTGGGGTTGGTATCAATAGTAATTCCTTTAGAACTAAGGAATTCTATAATATGCGACAGTCCCACGTTGAGTTCGCCTGCTGCTTTACCTAATCTAATTGGTCTTCCTGCCATAATTATTTTTTCGATTTTAAATCGATAGTTCAAATTTATTCAAATTCCGCCTTTAAAATACGAAATACTTCCTCAATCGTCTCTTTTTCAAGGTCAGTTCGTGTTACCATATCCTCAACATTAATTTCCAAAACAGATTTTGCAGTATCACATCCTATTGCCTTAAGCTCATCTATAATCCAGCTATCTATTTCATCTGCAAATTCTTCTAAATCTACATCTTCAATGTCCACTTCTCCGTCACGATAAACATCAATTTCATAACCACACAAGCGACCCGCTAACTTAATGTTATTACCTCCTCTACCAATAGCAAGCGATACTTGATCTGGTTTTAAGTAAACCTTAACACGGCTCTCCTCTTCAAGAATTTCCATTGAAGTTATTTTTGCTGGAGATAATGCTCGTTGAATTAAAAGCTGATTATTTGTCGTGTAATTAATTACATCAATGTTCTCATTTCGCAGCTCCCTAACAATTCCATGAATTCTAGATCCTTTCATACCTACGCAGGCTCCAACAGGATCTATTCTATCGTCATAAGATTCAACAGCTACTTTAGCTCTTTCACCCGGTTCACGAACAATATTCTTAATGGTAATTAAACCGTCAAATACTTCAGGGACCTCTAACTCAAATAAACGCTCTAAAAACTCTGGTGCCGTACGAGATAATATAATAACTGGTGTGCTATTTCGCATATCGACCTTAGAAACAACAGCTCTAACAGATTCTCCTTTTTTAAAGAAGTCTGATGGTATTTGCTCTGATTTCGGTAAAAGAAGTTCATTCCCATCATCATCCATAACCAAGATCTCCTTCTTCCATACTTGATATACCTCTCCTGTCATGATTTCACCAATACGCTCCTTGTACATCTTGTAAAGATGATCCTTTTCTAATTCTAGAATTCTAGAAATAAGGTTTTGTCTAAGCGAAAGAACATTTCTTCTTCCAAAATCAGCAAAACGAAATTCTTCAGTAACTTCTTCTCCTATTTCAAAATCTGGTTCAATTTTAATAGCATCAGAATACGCCATTTCAGTATTTGGGTCTTCTACTTCGCCATCATCAACGATTTCCTTATTTAAAAAGATTTGAACATCTCCTTTGTCAATATTTACAATGATGTCAATATGCTCATCTGTGTTAAACTTCCTCTTGAACATAGCTCTAAAAACATCCTCAAGGACATGTTGCATTGTCTGCTTGTCAATGTTTTTCAGATCTTTAAATTCTGAAAACGAATCTACCAATTCAATACTGTTCATATTACTTTATTTAAATGATATTACAATTTTTGTTTCTTTTATTTCTTCTAATTTAAACTTGTAGATATCCTCTACCCATTCCTTCTTTTTTCGGCCCTCAATTTTTTTCTTTACACGATCCATCAATTCAATTCCTTCTTCGTTATAGGAAACCAACTCACCTTCAATTTTAGAAGCATCATTGAGTTTAACTTTGACGCGGCGGCCAATATTCTTACGGTACTGATTTGGATGACGGAATGGCTTGTCTAAACCCGCTGAGGATACATGAAGCTCAAAGTCTTCAGCCTCTCGATCAAGATTGTGTTCGATGTTTCTAGAAATCGACATACAATCTTCTACAGCGACATATCCATCAACCTTGTCTAGCTCGACACGAATAACGCTATTTGCAGAAATAGTCAATTCAACAACATACAAGTCCTTCTTCAGGTCTTCTATACGTTCATCGATTAAAGCTGTTACGCGCTCTTTTGAAATCATGTCATTATTGCTTAACAAAAGAGGGGACTTTCGTCCCCTCTTTCTGTATTCCTCACATTTGTGACTACAAAGATAGCACATTTACCTAAATAAAAAAGGAATAACCCTTACTTTTATAATTATGCTCGTAGAAATCAATAACAAAATAATATCAACCGAAGTCTTTTCAGAGCAGTTCGTCTGCGACCTGTCTAAATGCAAGGGAGCCTGTTGTGTCCAAGGTGATGGAGGTGCTCCTCTAAAACAATCAGAGGTTGAATTGATTAGGGACAATTTAGACCATATCAAGCCCTATATGAATCGTAAAGGAATTGATGCCATAAAGGAGAATGGCTTCTATTATGAAGATGACGAAGAGCAACCCTCAACCCAGTTGGTAAATAAAAAAGAATGTGCGTTTGTATATTTTGACAAAAGTAACACTGCTCAGTGCTCGATTGAAACCGCCTATAAGGATGATGCGATTTCCTTCAATAAACCTATATCATGTCACTTGTACCCTATTCGCACAAAAGACTTTATTGAATTCACAGCGTTAAATTATGAGACTTGGAATATCTGCAGTCCTGCCTGTGAATTAGGTTCATCATTGAAAGTACCTGTTTTCAGGTTCTTAAAAGAACCCTTAACCCGAGCGTTCGGGGCTGACTTTTTTGAAGAACTAGAAAGGGTAAACGAAGAACTAAAAAAGCAAAATAAATAAAAAATTTAATGCTCCTCCTCTCCTTCTGCTAGTGGCACTGTTTGGGGAATAAAATCCTCATCAGCTCCAGGCTTTGAATAATCATACGGCCATCTATGCACAGTCGGTAATTCTCCGGGCCAATTTCCGTGAATATGCTCTACAGGAGTCGTCCACTCAAGGGTCGTTGACCTCCAAGGGTTTTGAGGGGCCTTAGGGCCTCTAAAAATACTGTAGAAGAAATTGAATAAGAACAAAGCTTGTCCAAGTGCCGCAAAAATAGCGAAGAACGTAATAATCACATTCAGATCCATCATCATATCCAATGCCCCTTTATCAAATTCCTCATATACTGAGTAGTTGTAATATCTTCTAGGAGCGCCAGCAAGTCCAACAAAATGCATTGGGAAAAACACGCCATACGCACCAATGATGGTAATCCAAAAGTGAACATAACCCAATCTTGTATTCATCATCTTACCAAACATTTTTGGGAACCAATGGTAGACGCCACCGAACATTCCAAACACAGCAGACATTCCCATTACGATATGGAAGTGAGCGACAACAAAATAAGTGTCATGCAACGCAATGTCTAAAGCAGAATCGGCTAAAATAATACCCGTAACCCCTCCTGTAATAAACGTAGAAACAAGACCGATTGCAAACATCATGGCCGGCGTAAGTACCAATGAGCCTTTCCACAACGTAGCCAAATAATTAAAGACCTTAACAGCTGAAGGTATTGCAATAAGTAAAGTTGTAAAAACAAAAACAGAACCTAAGAATGGGTTCATTCCCGTTATAAACATATGGTGGCCCCAGACAATAAAGGATAGGAATCCTATGGCTAGAATGGAACCAATCATCGCTTTATATCCGAAAATTGGTTTACGTGAATTTGTCGCTATTATTTCTGATGACAACCCTAGTGCCGGAAGAAGTACAATGTATACCTCTGGATGGCCTAAGAACCAAAATAAATGCTGATATAGAATAGGAGACCCTCCATGATTGGCCAGCATTTCAGATCCTACAATGATATCAGATAAATAAAAACTAGTTCCCGCCATTCGATCCATCATCAATAATAATGCAGCAGATAACAGCACGGGGAAAGACAATACGCCAAGAATAGCAGTAACAAAGAATGCCCATATGGTTAAAGGCATACGCGTCATTATCATTCCTTTTGTTCTCAGGTTAAATACCGTTACGATATAATTTAACGAACCGATTAATGAAGATGCGATGAAAATCGTCATGGAGAATAACCACAAGGTCATTCCTAAACCTGAGCCAGAGACTGATTGGGGAAGCGCAGATAACGGAGGATAGATTGTCCAACCTGCCATTGCTGGGCCGGATCCATCCCATACCCCTGGTAGACTTGTGGTTGGGTCTCCAAGCTGAAGTCCGAACACAGCCCCTTCATGTACAAAAAGAGAGGCAAACATTAATAGTGAAGACAAGAAGAAAAACCAATAGGATAGCATATTCAAAAAGCCCGACGCCATATCTCTTGCGCCCAATTGTAAAGGAATAAGAATATTAGAGAAGGTTCCAGATAGCCCCCCTGTTAATAAGAAAAAAACCATTATAGTTCCGTGCAAGGTGACCAAGCCTAAATACATGTCCTCCTTCATGATACCATTTGGCGCCCATTCATCACCAAGGAAAATGTTTAAAAAGGTAGATTCCTCCCCTGGCCATGCCAATTGAATTCGAAAGAAAATAGATAGCATCATGGCTACGAGACCCATAAATACCGCAGTCATTAAAAACTGCTTCCCGATCATCTTATGATCTTGACTGAAGATATATTTTGAGATGAAATGCTCCTCATGGTGGTGTTCGTCATGATGGTTTTCGTGTGCTACTGAAGACATCGTATATTTTTTTTAATTAAATGTTTGAATCTATTGTACTTTCCACAGCTTCAACTGCTGGAGAATATTGGTCTTTAAATGTTGCCGTTTTCTTAGAAGCCATCCAAGTATTGTATTCGGCCTCAGGATAAACTACAACAATCATTTTCATTTTATAATGTGCCCCTCCGCAAATCTTATTGCACATAAGAACAAAATTAAATTTTTCATCATTCTTACTTTTACGCATTTCATTGGTAGTCAATGACGGCGTAAACTTGAATCTAGTAGGCATTCCAGGCACTACATTCATTTGCGCTCTAAAATGCGGGAAGTAAGCTGAATGGATTACATCCTTTGACCTAAATGAGAATTCATAATCACGACCTTTACATAAATACAATGTGTCCTTTTGCAAAATATCATTTAAAGCATATTTATCAACATCCGGATTGTGATTTTGTTTCATTTGAACCAAACCTCTATAAAGTCTTTCTTTAATAGATAGCTGCTGTTCTAAATCACCTATGATCGTTTGAGTTTCTTGATTTGGTGCCTCTAATGCAATCTCCAAATGGCCATGATTCCCTATGTGATCTCCATAAAGATGTTTGAATTCTGCTTCTGCCTCCGCTAAATTAAAGTCTGAAACCAATATTTCTTGAGCCGCTTTATCAATTCCACTTTTAAACGATGAATTTGAAGATAGACCTCGATACGCTGAAACCAAATAGTCAAAATTCACTTGCTTCAATTTTGATTCTAAGTTTTCGATCGACAATTTCATTTCATTGAGAGAAGTGTCAATCGTACTTTCAGTCATTAATGCCAATTCGTTATTACCGGTGGTGAGCTTATAATCAAATTTACCTAAAGTATTGTCTTCTCCAGAATACCTTGCAATCCAAGCAAACTGATAAGCAAACAATTCGATTTTCTCTGCTTTATCAGAAGATTGTGCAGTCAATTCCGTCCATGACTTTAGACCTAGAATAATAATTACTCCTAAAACAACTGCAGGGACAATCGTCCAAATGATCTCGAGCTTATTATTGTGTGAATAATAGGTTGCCTTTACACCCGGCTTTCTTACGTACTTATAAGCAAAAAAGAACAATAAGAAATTCGTAATAAAGAAAACGAGGATGATGATGATGAAATTGACATTTAAAAGCCAATCAGTTTCAACACCTTGAAGAGATGCAGGCTCTCCTCTACCAGTCCATCCGTATTTTAACATTAGGTATATAAAGCCCAAAAACTGAAACATCATAAAGCCAAGCATTAATTTGGCGTTTAGATTGTTATCACGATTAGGGATTTCATGTTCACCACGATTTTTGAGTTTGTATGTTAACTCATATACTCTTACAAGCTGCGCTATAGCAATCACACCTGTTATAAGGACAATAAGAATTATAATTTTTTCCATTTTATCTATCGACTTGGTTGGTTAAATTTCATGATGAACGCTCTCATCCAAAAATGGATGATTGACCGGAGTCAAAGGAGCCTTTGTTAGGTTACGCAGTATAATCATTATAAAAAGACTAAGGGCCGTTAATGCCATTCCGATTTCTAAAGCACCAATATGTGCCGTTGGACCCAAAGACCCTCCTGAAACCATAATATATACATCAACCCAATGTCCAGCAAGAATAATCAAACCTATAAAGGTTAATATTCCAGCATGCCTTTTGGCATCCCTTGACATTAGGATGAGCATAGGGAAAGCAAAGTTTACAATAAACATCCCAAAGTAAAGAAGTTTATAATTGTCTATTCTCATTTGAAAATAGGTGACTTCTTCGCCTATGTTCGCATACCAAATCAGCATAAACTGAGAGAACCACAAATAAGACCATAAAAAGGATGTCGCAAAGGCCCATTTTCCTAAATCATGAATATGTGAATCATTTACTTTTTCAAGATATCCGTGCTTTTTCAAGTATAAGGTGACCATAATTAAAACAACCATTGTCGTGCACCACATTCCGGCAAATGTATACCAACCAAAAAGTGTAGAGAACCAGTGAACATCAATTGACATTAACCAATCCCAAGAGGATGTCGAACTAAATACAGCAAAAAAGACTAAAAACAATGCGCCTTTTTTATAGTTCTGAAAATGCAAATCCGTACCACCGATCTTATCTTCCTCCAAAGATCTTTTCTTAAAACCTCGCAAAAACAGTAAGTAAACCGCAAAATAAATCAAGGTTCGAATCCAAAAGAAAACGGGGTTAAGATAAGCTGACTTTCCTTGAATCATTTCATCATGCGCCACAACTTCTGGGTCCATCCAAGAATAAATATGCGCTCCATCCATAAACGTAATGATCAATAATACAATTCCCATTAAAACCATCCCATAAGGAAGATATCCGGCTACTGCCTCGATGACTCTTTTTACTGCAGCATACCAACCCGTCTCAGTCGCATAAGCTAAAGAAAGGAAAAACAAGGCCCCTAATCCCATTGCAAAGAAGAAAAAAGTATCTATAAGTCCATTACTTAAAAGCCTTGTAGAAAAATGATGGTCATCATATCCAGTAATGACTCCAACTAAAGTTAATACCAACCCGACACCTAACAATAAGTAGATGTTTTTTTTGGTTTTTTGTGTTATTTGAAATTCCATTTATCTAAAAATTAATTACTTCTACTCAGCAGTTTCTTGATTGACCTCTACTTCAGCTATCTCTTCAAACTTACCGTATCCATCTATTTGGAATTGGCGAACATAATGAACCAGTGTCCATATTTCTTTTTTATTCAAGAGCGAACTATGTGCTCCCATAAAACCTTTTCCGTAATAGATACTGTGGAATATCTTACCCTCAGAAAGCGTATCTAAATTTTTATATGCCGGAACAACTCCTAAATCACCGTAGGCTCCACTTTGAATCATTGGGCCATTACCATCCCCTTTTTCTCCGTGACAATGCATACACATTGAGGAATACAGTTTTTCACCCTGCTTTAAAATACCTGAAGCATTATCCGCTGTCATAACCATCGGGTTCACTGTGTCAAATCGAGACATTTCATAACCGCTTACATTATCCAAGTCCCAACCGTATAAACCATGACTTTCTCGCCAAGCTATTCCCGCTTTTCTTTTATTTGGAAGCATCATTTTGACAGTTTGCTCATCTGTTCCTACATACGGGACTGTATATTTCGGTGTTTGTCTCGCCGACAGGATTGATTTGTAACTTTTATTTTCTTTTCCCCTTATTTCGCCATAGTCAACATAGGTCTCAATTGCAGGAGAACGATACATATCAGGCATGTATTCCGTTCCAGGGCTATCCGGATCCGATGAACATGACACGAAAAGTGTTACGAACATTAGAAAGGACAGACTAGTGTATAAATTAAATTTGTTGTTCATTTTCAAAGCGTTTCTCAATATTACTTATATGATCTTTTTGTCTATCTCAATAAAACCAGTATCCTTTATCAACTGATCCAATTCTTTTTCATCCATTGAATTTTCAGAAGTTCTAATTTCCATTACAAATTTATCATCAGTTGTTCGAGGGTCAGGGTTTTGAGCAGGCATACCTGGTAAGGTCTTATTACGCAACAAATAAGTGATTGCCATTCCGTGTGCTGCACACATTACAGTAAATTCAAAAGAAATCGGGACAAAAGACAAAATGTTTTCCAGGTAGGTGAAACTCGGTTTACCACCAATATTCATGGGCCAGTCATCAATCATGAAAAAGCGCATTCCTATTGTAGCTAACGTTAATCCTATCAGCCCATATAAAAAAGCCATAATCCCTAATCGTGTGTTTTTAATTCCAATAATTGGATCAATACCATGAATCGGAAAAGGTGAAAAAGTATCCGAAATTTTGACTCCACTAGAAACCAACTTTTTCGCACCATCTTTCAGCACTCCGTCGTCGTCATACATTACATATATTACTTTATCAGACATAGCTCTTTCTTAATGATTTTTATAATAATCAGGAGATTCTTTATAGGACTGTCCTGAACCTTTCAATATCGATTTGATTTCATTCAATGCCAATACAGGGAAGAACCTAGCAAATAACAAGAAGAAAACGAAGAATAAACCTATTGTACCAATGTATACACCTATATCAATAGGACTCGGATAATGCATACTCCATGAAGACGGTAAATAATCTCTATGCAGGGAGGTCATGATAATCACATAACGCTCAAACCACATACCGATATTTACTACTATCGAAATGAAAAATGTAAATAATAGGCTTCTTCTTAATTTTCTGAACCACATCAACTGAGGAGAAACAACATTACACGTCATCATCGCGGCATAAGCCCACCAATAAGGTCCGGTCGCTCTGTTAATAAAAGCATACGCTTCGTATTCAACACCCGAATACCAAGAAATAAATAGCTCAGTAATATAAGCCGTTCCAACAATTGATCCAGTTACCATGATTACAATGTTCATGTATTCAACATGTTTTGTATGAATATAAGCCTCTAAATTCATTGCCTTTCTCATGATAAGCAATAAGGTCTGCACCATAGCAAATCCAGAGAAAACAGCTCCGGCAACAAAATATGGAGGAAATATTGTCGTATGCCATCCAGGAATCACGGAGGTGGCAAAGTCAAATGATACAATAGAGTGAACCGAAAATACAAGTGGCGTTGCAAGACCAGCTAAAACCAATGAAACCAATTCAAATCGGTTCCAATGTTTCGCTCTTCCTGACCATCCAAATGCAAGAATAGAATACATCTTTTTAGAAATCGGTTTTCTTGCTCTGTCTCGAATAGTAGCAAAATCAGGGATTAGACCAATATACCAAAACACAACGGATACTGATAAGTATGTCGAAATCGCAAATACATCCCAAAGTAAAGGGGAGTTAAAGTTAACCCATAAAGAACCAAACTGATTAGGTATTGGCATTACCCAATAACCTACCCATAAACGTCCCATGTGAATCAATGGAAATAATCCCGCCATAAATACGGCAAAGATTGTCATCGCTTCTGCTGACCTGTTAATTGCCATTCTCCATTTCTGACGAAAGAGAAGAAGCACTGCAGATATTAGAGTTCCAGCATGTCCGATACCAACCCACCAAACGAAATTTGTAATATCCCAAGCCCAACCGATGGTCTTGTTCAATCCCCAAACACCTACTCCAGTACCCAGCAAATAAAGAATACAACCTATTCCATATAGACCCACAACCAATGCTATACCAAACAAGATATACCACATCTTTGGTGCCTTATCTTCAATTGGTCTACAAACATCTTCCGTAATGTCATGGTAGGACTTGTGACCAAGTATGAGGGGTTCTCTTATTGCAGCTTCCTTTTGCATACGCTAATTCTTAGTGTTGTTTGTGACTTGGTTCGTGATGCGCTTTCTTGTCGACCTGAAGCTTTGACAATAAGTCATTTTCTTCGTTTCGAACCTTTACTTTATACCATACGTTGGGTTTCACACCAATCTCTTCCAATGCCTGATAAGAACGTTTTTCTTCTGAGCTCTTTCTAACATTTGATTCTATATCATTCCAATCTCCTACGACAATTGCATTAGTAGGACAGACATCAGAGCAAGCCGTTGCAAACTTTCCATCAGCAACAGGGACGCCTTCTTTTTTGGCCTCTAACTTGGTGGATTGAATTCTTTGAACACAGAATGAGCATTTTTCCATGACACCTCTCGTTCGAACTGTGACATCTGGATTCAATACCATTCTACCTAAATCATCTTGAGCTGGATTGATTTCTGTAAACTTCTTGTAAGCTGGATAATTGAACCAATTAAATCTTCTTACTTTATAAGGACAGTTGTTCGCACAATACCTTGTACCGATACAACGGTTATATGTCATTTGATTTAGACCTTCATTACTATGGGTTGTCGCTGCAACAGGACAAACTGTTTCACAAGGCGCGTGGTTACAGTGTTGACACATCATCGGCATATGAACTACCTTAGGGTTTAAAGCTGCTATTTCAGCTGCACTAAACGAAAATGTATCTTTATCTTTCCTAGTTCCAACTGCTGCTTCCTCAGCACTTGCAAAATAGCGGTCAATTCTCAACCAATGCATTTCCCTTCCACGACGGACTTCATCTTTACCAACAACAGGTACATTGTTTTCTGATTGACAAGCAACCAAACAGTTTGAACAACCAATACAAGAGGACAGGTCAATGGTCATTCCCCATCTATGTCCAATATTCTCAACTGGATGCGCATCCCATAAATCAAATTCGCTAACTGGCTTTTCAACATGGCTTCCATCTGCATCTATCGTTTGAAGCATATGAGCAGGGTTGTATGACTCCTTACCATTGGAATCATAGATTCCTTTTGTTGTTTCTCTTACAATAGAATGACGCCCCATCACCGTGTGGTGAATTTGTGTCGCGGCTATAATATATTCACCGTCAACTTTATTCACCTTTGCAGAATTCGCATAAGTCAACTCATTGGCAGAGGACATGATCATTGGGAAAATATTCTCACCAATTGATTTTGGATTTCCATTTTTGTCGGTAATGTAACCCCCATATTCTTTTGTCTGGTAGGCCGCTTTACCGATCTTCTCGCCATGGCCACCACGTCCATATCCAAGCGCAACACCAACCGTACCAAGTGCTTGTCCAGGCAATGGATAAACCGGTAGTGTTAGCTTTATCCCATTTGCAGTAATCGTAGCCAAAGACAGGCCATTTTCTTGGTCATAGGTTGTTGCATATCCTGCTTTGGTCATTTCAACAGGATTCATGGTTATATAGTTATCCCAAGTGACTTTTGAAATAGGATCAGGGAGCTCATTTAACCAAGGGTTATTAGCATGATTACCCGCGCCAATAGCTGTTTTTTGGTAAGCAACGAATTCGACGCCTTTTGAAAACTTAGGTGTCTTTGATATCGATGCCGAACTAAACGAAAATGTTTCTTCAATCGTCGAAGAAACTAAATCTACACAACTGTTATGAACGGCTAAATCAAAATTACCCCCATTGATATCTGAAAAAGTCTCTTTTATCTTTTCATATGCAAGCGTTGAGGTTTTTCCTACTCTTTCTGCCACACCTGCCCAAACAACAAATGATTCTAACGCAGATGCCGTATTGTGAATCTGTGTTATCATTGGCTGAGCCAAAGCATAATGCTTTGTTGTAGGTTGAAAATCAGACCACGCCTCTAATGCATGATGATCAGGACACATAAATGTACATGCCACTGCAGTTTCATCACCATGAGAATTTAACGATACTGAAGTTTTAACAGTTTTCAGTGCCTTTGCAAATGCTTTTCCATTTGGCAAAGAATAAACTGGATTTGAATTATAAAACAAAACAACATCAGGTACAGACCCTTTAATCATTGAATCAACCAAGTCTAGCATTTTACCTTCCTCTGACTGAAACAAGTTCAATTCATTATAAAGGTCAATGGTCGTGCCATAAGCACCAACTGCATTGTTGATTTCATTTACCAGTTGCTGAAGCCCCGTATTGTTGGTTCCACAAACGACTAAGGATTCCTCGCCGCTTATCTTTAAAGAAGTAACTGCGGCATCTGCGTTTGCCTTAAGTCCTTTAGATATAGAAGCCGGTTTTCCGATCAACTTATCTAGAATATAACGCAAGACACTTTCTTCTTCAGAAGGCTTTGTCATTCCACGATAATCTGCATTGGAACCTGTAACACTCATAACAGCCTCAAACTGGAAATGCTTGGACATCCATTCGGAATCCGGATTTCTAGTTTCTCCATACTGAGTTGCAAACTGAGTTGGCATTAACCAAGTACTTAAGAAATCTGCATTTACAGATACGATTGTTTTCGCTTTAGAAAAATCATAACTAGGGATCATCGCTTTACCGTAGTTCAAAGCATGTGCATTGCGAATTCCGGAATATGAAATAGGATCGTATTGAATATGATCAAAGCTGCCTGAAGCAGAAGACTTTAATATTTCAATAGAAGATAGAACCGATGGACTGATTACCGTATTTGAAACAAGTACAACTCGCTTGGATGTTTTCAACGCATTGCTGATTTCACTATCAACGGTAGACCATTTAGAACTCTTTCCGGACTTCATGGGTTCTTGCAGTCTCTCGCTATCATAGAGTCCGAGAACGGAAGCTATAATTGGAGGGGTTACTGAACCACTTGTGATTCCAAAATCTTTATTCCCTTTAATGAAGATTGGTCTTGCCTCTCGTGTTTTGACCAAAATACTTGCAAAAGCACTTCCGTCATAATATGTAGATGCATACCATGTTGCCATACCTGGAACAACGTTTTCGGGCTTCATTACATAGGGCACCGCTTTTATTACAGGCGCCTCACATGCGGCAACAGTTGCTGCTGCAACCGAAAACCCCAAGAACTTTAAGAAATCCCTTCTTCCTGTAGACGACTCATTTAAAGAATCATCAGCTAAAAAGTTTTCTAGGCTATTATTCTGCTCTGGAAATTCAACATCTTTAGAATCCTGAAACGCCTTAGTATCGTTCAACTCGTCTATTCCTTTCCAATATTTTTTTGTGTCTGCCATACCTTATTTCTTTCAGTAGAAAATTTCTTTATTAATAGTGACATTTTGAACATTCCCAACCACCAAGCTCTTTAACCGATACGCGGCCATCCTCATTATAGGAATTTAACAAGTCGTAATCATTTTTCTTTAAGCGATCATGTATCTCAGTATAATACTGATTTTTCCCATCACCAATGGAAATACCTGATTGATCATGACATTGAATACACCATCCCATGGTAAGAGTTGCTCTATCAAATTGAATTTTACTTTCAATGTTTTCTTCAATCTTATTCAACTCTTGATGTGGTTGAACTTTTGCCGTTTCTTTAAGTTTCGCCATATCACCATGACATTGCTTACAGTCTAAACCTCCAACTTCAACGTGCTGAGAGTGATTAAAATAAACATGGTCAGGAAGGTTGTGAACTTTATTCCAAACGATTGGATTCGTCTCTCCAGTGTACTCTCCAGCTGGTCCTTTCGTTGGGTCCCATCCTGCTGCAGCATAGATTTTATTAATCTCCCCTTGAAATTCTTTCCCTTCCCCGTTGATTTTTTTATGACAATTCATACAAACGTTAACCGTTGGTAGACCAGCCGATTTAGACTTCGTAACAGAATTGTGACAATACTTACAATCAATGCCGTTCACACCCGCGTGCACATCATGCGGAAACGCAATGGGCTGAGAAGGCTGATAAGACTCCTGTAGATTGATTTGATATAGTGTTTGAAAAAATCCTACAATTAAGGAAAGAACAATCACCAATGTTGCAAGTCCTACATACAGTCTATATTTCCAAGCCCATGTTTTAAATTCCTCAACATAAGTCAATCCTTCAGCATCTTCGGTGCTTTCTTTCGTAGCAATTTTCAATTGACGTCTAACGCCACCAACAGCCATGATAATAATACTGAACATGATACCCATGATGATCCACATCCAAGGAAGCCCTTGCTCTTCATCCATGACATCGCCACCTCCTGCAGAAGCTTGATTACCTCCACCTGCAGCCTGAGCGTTTGGGTCTTGAGAATCTATCCAATCAAAAACAGATGTGATTTGCTCATCTGTTAAATCAGCGAAGACAGTCATTACACTCCCTTTGTATTCTTGGAAAATCTCGTTGGCACGATTTGACTTCCCGCTAGCCCTAAGCGCTGCGTTATTACGAACCCATTCATAAATCAATTCTCCTTCATCGACCGACTCCCACCGTTTTCGGGCTTCATACAATTTAGGACCTGTTCCATTACTGAAAACAGCATGACAGGTAGCACATTTGGCCTTAAAAAGACCTTCTCCTTGAGAGAAATACGTTGGAACGAGTGTAAGAAAGAAGAAAAGAACTAAGGCTTGTAGCCCGAAGCTTATCTTTGTAACTTTCTGAATGTTAGTTATTTTCATGAAAAGTAAACTAAATATAGATCAATATTAAAAAGGCAATTAACACATTTTAACGGTGCAAAATTATGAAGTTTCATTGTTTACATGACACTTTTATGACAAAAAGACGCCGATGAATATTAATTTAAAATGATTCTAAATAACAAAAATGGTGATTGTAACTATTTTCAGTAAATTCGTATAAGTATTATAGTCACGTTCACTCTAATGGAAAAAATCATATTTCTTTTTTTATTTTATTTAATGGGATATCAAGGATTCGGTCAATCCACTGATTCCAAAGGAGAAATTAATGTATTAAAAGACGCCAGAATTGATGCCCTCGTTCAACAAGAAAGGAATATGGACGAGATACCTGGTTTCCGCCTTCAGATTTGTTTTGACTCTGATAAAAGCATCGTGGATGAGGCTAGGGATCGGTTTTTAAAGCGCTATCCTAAAATAGACACCTATGTTGAATTTGAAGCTCCTCATTTTAATTTAAAAGCCGGAGATTTTAGAACACGCGATGAAGCAGAAAGAATCAAAAGAGAAATATTTGGGGAATTTGTAATCTGTATTATCCATGAAGACTTAATACAGCTTCCAAGAATTAATTAAAGTGCTTCCAGCCCTGAGCAGAAATTCGCACTGCACTGTTGTTTTTATCAATCAATAAATTATCCTGCGATTTATCAGTCACGAAACCTATAATAGAAAAACTAGGGTTGTTCTTTATTTTTTCATAATCCTTTTGACTGGCCGTAAATAAAAGCTCATAATCCTCTCCTCCATTCATGGCGCACATATATGGGTCTAAGCTAAGCTCGTCAGCAGTCAGGATTACTTTTTCGGTAATAGGAAGTTTGTCTGAATATATTGACACGGAACAATCGCTTGATTTGGCAATATGTAAAAGTTCGGATGCAAGACCATCAGAAATATCAATCATTGAACTCGGCACAAAGTCAAGCTCCTGAAATATATCGATTACATCTTGCCGTGCTATCGGTTGTATTTGCTTCTTGACTAATTCGTCGTAACCATCAAGTTTTGGTTGAATATTTGGGTTTTCAAGAAATACACCTTTTTCTCTTTCCAAAATTTGTAAACCAAGATAGGAGGTTCCTAAGTCCCCTGTTACAACAATTAGATCGTTTTCTTTAGCCCCGCTTCGATAACATATTTTTTCTTTTGCTGCGCGACCAACTATAGAGAGAGACAAAATCAATCCAGACAAAGAAGATACCGTATCACCTCCGACCAAATCAACATTATAAAATTCGCAAGCGGAATGGATCCCTTTATACAATTCCTCAATAGCCTCAATAGGAAATTTACTCGAAACACCTATTGACACAGTCAATTGCTCTGGCTTTCCATTCATGGCTAAAATATCAGAAACATTAACCGAAACAGCCTTGAAGCCCAATGACTTCAAAGGAACATAGGAAAGGTTAAAATGAACTCCTTCAACAAGCATGTCGGTAGATAGCAGAATAGACTCTTTTGAAGAAATCTCTATTTCTGCAGCATCATCTCCAACACCAAGTAGACTTGAAGGGTTTTTTAAAACGACATCCTTTGTAAGAGAATCAATTAACCCAAACTCTCCTAGTGCGTCTATTTCGTTGTGCTTGTTTTCTTCTTCGTTCATATTGTCACAAATTAAAAAGAGTGAATGCTTCCACATTCACTCTTCACATTCAGTTGACCCACTAGGGCTCGAACCTAGACTCTTCTGTACCAAAAACAGACGTGTTGCCAATTACACTATGGGTCAATAGATGACTTGAATCATCAATTAGGGTGCAAATTTAACAACAAAATTTAATTTAAACTTAGCGATTAACAAAAATTATATCTCTGAGTTGCGCTTTTGCACCATAATACGTCGAAGTACAAACGAATATTCGTAAATTCGCATCACTATTAAAGGAATTAACAGAGACATGAATTATACTTTCATCAATAAACTAAACGGTTGGATTGTTTTCGCGATTGCATCCATCGTATACTTAATGACTATAGAGGACACTGCAAGTTTATGGGACTGTGGTGAATATATAACAGCAGCCTACAAACTCGAAGTAGGCCACCCTCCAGGGGCGCCATTGTATATGCTTCTTGGTCGTATATTTTCCTTTTTTGCAGCACCGGACAGCGTCGCATACTTTATCAATGCCCTATCCGCATTTTCTAGCTCCTTCACAATTCTCTTTATGTTTTGGTCCTTAACCATATTACTAAAAAAAATGGTTCTACAGGCTAAAGAAACGCTAGAAGATTCCGATAAAATTGCCATTTTCATTTCAGCCTCCGTTGCTTCTTTGGCTTATACTTTTTCTGATTCCTTTTGGTTTTCTGCAGTAGAAGGCGAGGTTTACGCTATGGCATCCTTATTTACAGCTGTCATCTTCTGGGCGATACTGAAATGGGATGAAGAAATGGCCTTGTACGAAAAAAGCAAACTTATGAGTGGGGCTTCCCCAAATAAATGGTTGCTCTTGATTTTGTTTTTATTGGGACTTGCCATAGGGGTTCACCTACTGGGAATCCTAGTTATTCCAGCTATTGGTTATGTTATTTATTTTAGAGTTAAAAAAACGACCCCAAAAGGATTCGTTCTAGCGGGTCTATTGTCCATTGTCGTTCTTGGTTTTATTCAAGAAGGAATCATTCCGGGAACTATTTCTCTCGCGTCAAAACTTGAGGTTTCCTTTGTGAATAACTTCGGCTTACCATTCTATGCTGGTTCTATATTGTTTTTCGCGCTATTAATTGCAAGCTGCATTTGGGCCGTGCGTTATGCCAATAAGAAAAAGAATACAATTCTAGCAAACTCATTAATGGGCTTGATTTTCTTGTTGATTGGATATGGCTCTTTTGCAGTCATTGTAATTCGGTCAAATGCCAATACACCTCTTGACGAAAATGACCCGGAAAACCTTGTTACGCTTCATTCTTATCTAAAAAGAGAGCAGTACGGAAGTGCTCCCTTAGCCAAGGGGCAATATTGGAATTCTGAAATGGCATCTCAAGAAGAATGGAAAGACCTTTCGGCTTACTATTTGCGCCGTTGGGTGGTCACCGACGATGATATTGATATGAAAGCCTTCGTGAATAAGATGGATGCAACAAAATGGATGGAGACACAAAGTTTTGATGGCTTATCTATCAAAGAGAAGTACTACGAGAGCAATGCTTCCATTAGAAAAAATGCAACTCCCACATACAAGCAAACTACTTTTTTCCCAAGAATGTATTCGAGTACGCCACGGCATGTCTCAGGGTATAAATATTGGTCTGGGTACAACCCCGATGATGAAACAGATACTGAAATAGGAAAGGATGGTAATAGAATGCCGTCAACAGCTGAAAACCTCACGTATTTTTTCAACTACCAATTAAACTGGATGTATTTTAGATACTTCATGTGGAATTTCTCAGGTAGGCAAAATGATATACAAGGTCATGGAGACGACATGCGTGGGAATTGGATTTCAGGAATTAATTTTATTGATAATGCAAGACTTGGTGACCAGGCATATGCACCACTGTACTCTTCAGATAACAAATCCAATAACAAGTTTTATTTCATTCCTTTAATTTTCGCCCTAATTGGTTTGGTATTTCACTACAGAAAATCACCTAAGGATGCTTTTGTGTTAACGCTAGCATTTTTGTTTACTGGTATTGCGATTGTTATTTATCTGAATCAAAAACCATTTGAACCAAGAGAACGAGATTATGCTTACGCGGGCTCCTTTTACTTTTTTGCCATGTGGATCGCTTTTGGAGTATATGCCATTATGGATTTTCTTAAACATAAAGTTAAGCTAGAGAATTCAAACATCCGTTTGGCATTAGGGGGGGCACTTGGATTAATAGTTCCCATATTAATGGGGATTCAAGGATGGGATGACCACAATAGACACGGCAAAACAACGGCACGTGATTTGGCTAAAAACTATTTGACCTCTTGTGAGAAAAACGGGATCATCTTTACGAATGGAGACAATGACACTTTTCCGCTATGGTACGCCCAAGAGGTAGAGGGCTTTAGAACGGACGTACGTGTTTGTAATCTTTCTTTAATGGGCACAGACTGGTACACCAATCAGATGAAAATGAAGGCTTATGAATCGGAACCCCTCCCTATTAAATTTACAGAGGATCAAATCCTTATGTACGGGGGAACTACGGATCAGTTATATTTCACAGATTTATTTAATATGGTAAGCAGCTCAAATATTAGTAAAGCTGGAATAAATGAAATCATAAACCTAAGACTGGAGAACAAGAGTAATGAGGCTGCCGCAAAAGTGAAATATCCAGCATTTGCAAGTGCTATTCAAAACGTTCTTTACCAGCTTTCTGTGTTACAACCTTCAATGAAAAATCAGACTCAAAAATCGCTAGCTTACTTGAGTGCTAACGAAAATCTGAACTTCAGCGGGTTAGTCACCTCTCAATACTGGGTGTTAAAGCAGTTGTACCCGCAACTTGAGAGTAAATTAAAAACCTATGGCCAAGGAGATGAAGATAAATACAACGCGACCATAAGCGCATTAAATTTATTGTCTCAGCCCTTTGAAACATTCGAAACCGGATGGGACTCTATGGACTTGACAAAGGCTATGGAATACGTTCGAAGTAATAAAGGTTTATTGAAAATGCGAAGAGGTTCAGAGGTAAACCTTTTCCCTAGTCAAAACTTTACCTTGGCAGTAAATAAACCAAACGCAATCAAGGCGGGAATTATTTCTGAAGAAGAGGCGGAAAGGTGTCCTAATTCCATTTCAATAAGTTATACTGGTATCGATCGAATTTCAAGAGAAGAGATTATGATGCTCGATATTCTAAGTAATTTCAATTGGGAAAGAGGGATTTATTTTTCTAGCAATAGGGGCTCTAAATTTGCAACAAGACTTTTACAAAAAGGATATGTAAAACAAGTTGGAGTGGCTTATGAATTGAATCCATGTCCACCGGAGATGCCGCTAAGGATGAACGAAAAACAAAACTTTTTTAATGTTGAGAAAATGTATTCGAAACTTATGAAAGAATACGAATTCGGAGACATGGCCAATCCAAAAGTACTTACGGATTACTATGCGCGTCGACATACTTCTCATTATCGAACTGACTTTTTACTTCTTGCTGAGCAACTATATTATCAAGGAGATACTGCAAGAGCAATAAAGGTTTTAGACCGGTCTCTAAATCTCATGCCTATCGAAACTGTTCTTGACTTTGGAGAAGTCACCGGGAACGATCCGATTACCTCATTGGATTACAATCGTGTAAGAAATAGCGCATATAGTCCACGAGTTAGTGGTAGCCTTCATGAGTATGTCCAACTATACGCTTTACTCGGTGAAGATTCAAAAGCAACTGTACTCGGTAAAAAACTTATTAAAAGGTATAAACGGATTTTCACCTACTTCGAAAAAAGTGATGCCTTATTTGCGATCAAACAAGGAACAATGAACAGCAATCGAGATGACTTATTTGCAGCAGCTGACGCCTGTTTTAAAATTCAAAAAGCAATTCCAAGTGGCGGCATATCAAAAGAGGTGACCGAGGCGATAGATTATTTGTTTGGCAAAGTACTTCCTAAAATTGAAAATGAACTCGTGACGTCTGGGTTGTCTGAAAACATGGATGCCTTAAATTCTGCCTTTAAAGGCCAACTCAGTAGTATGGCAACAGAATACAATTATACTATAATCAATAAGTAAGGCTTTATGTTTGTTAGAGTCCCTCTCCTTGTGCAACTAGTTTTTAAAAGACGAATTTGGCGAGGAGACGACAAGAACACAGTGCACCTTACGTTTGACGATGGGCCAGACCCCGATACGACGCCTTGGGTTTTGGGTTTGTTAAAGAAAGAAAATGTAAAAGCGACTTTTTTCTGTATTGGAAAAAATATTGAGGAAAACCCACTGATTTTCAAACAAATTATCGATCATGGACATGCTATAGGAAACCATACTTATAATCATGAGAAAGGCACAGAATCAAAAACGGCGGACTACCTGAAATCAATTCAGAGGACAGATGATTTGCACGTCGCAGATTTATTTCGACCTCCGTATGGTAGAGCGAAGTTTGGACAAGTCAACCGAATCCTTTTATTGGGAAAGCAGATCATCATGTGGACCTGGAATTCACAGGACTACAAAAAAGAAATTGGGCCTGATGAGATTGTGAAAAATGCAAATAAAATAACTGGGAGGGATATTCTTCTTTTTCATAATAGTGCAAAGAGTAACCTGAGTATGCAGGAAAGTCTTCCAAGGGTGATTGAAATAGTAAAGCAAAAAGGGCTTAAATTTAGTGTCCTATGAAGAATCACAAAACTATATAACACATGAACCGATCCAATATCCTAATTTACTTATTGGCCTTTTATGTCTTTCTTCAATTTATATGGTGGGGTTATCAAATTATAGATTTAGGCGCCTTAGTAGATAACTCCAACGAAGAAAATTCTCGGCGAATACTAATGATTATTGGGGAAGGCGGTGTTTTTATCTTAATTCTTATGGCTGGGTTTTGGAAAATTCAACACGGAATTGCAAAAGAGATTCGACTCTCTCAGCGACAAAATAACTTTATGCTTTCTGTAACTCATGAATTAAAAACCCCTTTAACTTCTATTCAACTTGCTCTGCAAACACTTCAAAAAAGGAAACTCAGCGAAAGTAACCAAGAAGTTCTCATATCAAAAGCACTTTCAGAAAATCAAAGACTGGCCGCACTTATTGACAACATATTAAATGCCTCTCGAATAGAAAGCAATGGGTTCATTCCTAAACTAGATGATTTTGCAATAGAATCTTTTCTTGAAAAGAAAAAAGAGGAGATAAACCGTTCACTTGGGAGCCCTGTAGTTTCTTTAATCTGTAATGTTTCAAGAATCAAGGCAGACTCTTTTATGATTGAAACGATATTTAACAACCTATTAGAAAACGCTCTCAAATATTCAGGAGGGGATCCTAAATTACAGATCTCAGTAAATAAGAACGACAAAATAATTAAAGCAATTGTCTCAGACCAAGGCCCTGGAATTTCATCCGAAGAAAGGGAACAAATTTTTACTAAATTCTATCGCATTGGAAATGAAGATACACGTGCTCAAAAAGGAAGTGGATTAGGCTTATTTATTACAAGTGAATTTGTTCATCTCCATCGCGGGAAAATATTCTGTGAAAGCAATACGCCAAAAGGAACAAAATTTATTATAGAATTACCAAATGAAAAATAAAATTGGCCTACTAATCTTGGATGGATGGGGTATTGGAAAAAAGGATGATTCCGATGCCATTTCAAAAGCCCAAACACCATTTTTTGATTCACTCCTTAAAAAGTATTCGAATGCGCAACTAACCACTTTTGGTGAGGCTGTGGGCCTACCTGCTGGACAGATGGGGAATTCCGAGGTTGGGCATCTCAATATTGGTGCGGGAAGAATCGTTTATCAAGAATTGAGTAGGATCAATAACAGTGTAAAATCTAAAGCATTTTTTAAAAACCCCGTATTGTTAGAGGCCTTTAAGGTCGCGCGAGAACAAAATAAAAAAATGCACTTTATAGGACTGGTTTCCAATGGAGGTGTCCATAGTCATCAGAAGCACTTGGAGGCACTATGCACCATGGCTAATGAGCAAAATATAACTAATACTTACATTCATGTTTTTACAGATGGTCGAGATTGCGACCCGAAAAGTGGGCTTGGGTTTGTAAAAGAGCTTGAAGATTTCATCAGTACGACTACAGTCAAAATAGCTAGTGTAATCGGGCGTTACTTTGCAATGGATCGTGATAACCGATGGGAAAGAATAAAAAAGGCATATCATCTGATGACCAAAGGGCAAGGGGCTAAATTTAATTCCGCTTCAGAAGCCCTCAGTGCATCCTATAAAAATGGAATTACCGATGAGTTTGTAGACCCGGTCATTATTAACAATGATGGTATAATAGAGACCGGAGATGTCGTCATCTGTTTTAACTTTCGATCCGATCGTCCAAGAGAAATTACAACGGCATTAACGCAAAAAGATTTTCCTGAGTTCGGTATGAAAAAATTGGACCTTCATTATTATTGTATGACTCGTTATGACGAATCTTTTAAGCACGTTAAGATTGTTTTTGAAAAGGAAAACCTAGCCAATACCCTGGGGGAGGTTATTTCAAAACATGGGCTTTCACAGGTGCGTATAGCCGAAACAGAAAAATACCCTCATGTAACCTTCTTTTTTAATGGAGGCCGTGAAGCTCCTTTTGAGAAGGAACATAGAATCCTTGTTAATTCGCCAAAGGTTGCGACCTATGACCTCATGCCTGAAATGAGTGCACACATTGTAAAGTCTAAAATCATTGACTACCTAACGACAGAGAATCCAGATTTTATTTGTTTGAATTTTGCAAATCCAGATATGGTTGGGCACACCGGGGTCTTTCCATCTATCGTTAAGGCCGTAGAAACAGTGGATCATTGTTTAGAAGAAATCATAACTATCGGAAAAAAAACGGGTTATGAGTTCATTGTTATCGCTGATCACGGCAATGCTGACATGGCAATTAATGCTGACAGAAGTCCGAATACAGCCCATACGACCAATCCCGTCCCGGTCGTATTTGTATCCGAGAAAGATGTGAAAATTACAGGCGGTAAATTGGCTGATATCGCTCCAACTATTTTAAAAAGATTAGGTATTGAATGTCCAGATGAAATGAATGGAGAGAGCCTTATTATTTAATTCAAAAATTTCTTGCTTGATTCATGCCTTTTACTCAATATTTTCTATCTTAGAAACCCATGTACCACAAACGCACAGAGGACATACCCAAAGAGGGATTTGCAGGTTTAAAGCAAAACTGGCGAAATGATCTCATCGCGTCGCTTAGCGTCGCCTTAGTCGCCCTACCATTGTCAATGGCTATTGCTATTGCCTCAGGCGTACAACCCTTGTCAGGCTTGCTTTCATGCGTTATTGGAGGGTTCGTAACTACTTTTTTTAGGAGTGGGAAGCTGACCATTAATGGGCCTGCTGCCGGATTAATTACCGTTATATTTGGAGCCATTGTATCCTTGGATGACGGAAGCGGACGTGCCATAAATTATGTGTTGGCTGCTATTGTCGTTTCTGGAATCTTGCAGGTTGTCCTTGGCTTTTTAAAACTAGGGCGTATTGCAGAAATATTTCCTTCTTCCGTCATCCATGGTATTTTGGCCGCTATTGGTGTTATTATTTTCGCTAAACAAATGCATGTAGCCATAGGCACAAGTTCTTCAGCAGACAATGCAGTTGGGATTTTACGAGACTTGTTTGATCAATTACCCCATGCCAATCCTTATATCGCATTTATTTCAATTATTGGCATATTTCTTCTTTTCTTTCATGCAAGAATAAGCTACAAAGTCTTTCACATTATTCCAGCTCCGGTATGGGTGTTGGCAATTTCAGTACCAATTGTAATGCTCTATAATTACCTGGATGGTCAACATATTGAGTTTTTAGGCATGGCTTTCGAAAAACCTACTAATTATCTAATATCTATTCCCGCTGATCTGACTGATGTCTTTTTATTTCCAGATTTCTCAAGGATTGATAGTGGTGTTTTCTGGCTAGTGGTGCTGTCTCTGACGACAATCTCGTCAATTATTAGTTTGGCTGGAGCAAAAGCTATTGACAAACTAGACCCTTTCAAAAGAAAAACAGATTTAAATAAAGACCTTATGGGCCTCGGTGCAAGCACCATTGTTTCCGGAATGCTAGGAGGACTTCCGATCTTAAATGTTATTGTAAGAAGCACGGTAAATGTTCAAAACAAAGCAAAAACGAAGTACTCCAATTTTTTCCATGGCTTCCTTGTATTATTATTTATATTACTCCTTCAGCCTGTTATGAATATGGTTCCTCTGGCCGCTTTAGCCGCTGTCCTTGTTTTTGCCGGAATCAAATTGGCTTCACCAAGAGTCTTTAAAGAGGTCTATAAGGAGGGAGTGGAGCAATTGGTGTTTATGGTTTCAACTTTATTGTTCACCGTTTACAACAATCTCTTATTCGGTTTAATTGCAGGAATAATAATTACATTAATCACCCATATTCTGATTGCTAGGATATCAGTTCCTCAATTTTTCCTTTACGTTTTTTCTCCTGGAAATATAGAATTCAAGAAAACAAGTGGGGAATTAGAACTGCGAATTCGTGGGGTTGCTAATTTCATGACCTTGCTCAAGATTTTGAAGAAGTTAGAAGAGGTTCCCGCGGCGGCAACTTTAAAAATTAATTTCTCTGGCGCTAAAATCATTGACTTAACGGTACAAGAGGCGATTGATAACTTTAAGAGAAGTCATGAACTGACGGGTGGAACCGTAGAACTTATTGGCCTACATAAGCACATCTCCTCCACAAATCATAAGTTTGCCTTAAAAAGCAGTATCGCTCCAATAGCACAACGGGTATCTCCTCGCCAGAAAAGACTAAAGGAACTTTCTGTATTAAACAACTGGGAATTTCAGCTAGGTCAGGATAGTAGCTTTAAAAGACTAGAGCGATTTCATTTTTTCGACTCTCGGCCTATTGAATACAAGGAGAATATAATTAGAGGTTCGTACCTCGATGAGGAATTATCTTGGGAACTCACAGATGTCACCTTTTCTGAAGGAGCGATGCTTGCTCGAGAGGTTTATCACTGTACGGTACAGGTCTCCAGTCTTACTGCTGAAGCCCCTACCTTTGTTCTTCGTAGAGAGGAGTTTGTTGACCGGTTTATTGACCGAGTCAGAGTATTTGGGTCAATGGGAGATTTGAATTTCACAGATAACCAAGACTTTTCTAAACTCTATTTTTTAAAAGGTTCAAATGAAAGTGAGATACGTTCCTTCTTTACCTCTGAGGTATTAGATTTCTTAGTTCAAAATCCCATTTATCACATTGAATGTAATGGAAATGAGATTTTAATAGTAGGGCCCGTTGGTGTAACCAGTATCTCCGAAATAGAGAACCAAATTGAAACCATTGAAAGGTTGTTAACACTGCTAAAATAATACACCGCTTAATCAATAATTAAATTTATTACGGCACATTTAACTTCGTATGAAACGAATTCTAACTTCCATACTATTACTGTCTTTATTGTTCTCATGCGTTCCCATACAAAGTCTGTTTTTAGGTAGGCCGGATAAAAAAGATGCCGCCCGCTTTAAATCTACAGTTACTTCGTCTAACAACAATTGTTTCGAATTCGAATTATCTCAAAAACCGATTGAACTCATGGTTAATGACTGGACTAGTGATTTGCCTGACTTTGGGGGGCTAGAAAGCCTCTGTATGAACCATAAGGTTCGAGAACTATTGGTAATTCAAAATGATAGTCTTATATACATGTATCGCAAAAGTGGTCTTGCGGACCAACCCTCACACTCCTCTTACTCGATTTCGAAATCAGTAGTCTCCTGTCTTATCGGAATTGCTATAGACGAAGGTTATTTAGAAGATGAAAAGACTTTGGTGTCGAAATATTTGCCGGAATTGGCACAAAGTTCAAGCGCTGATTCCCTGCAAATCGTTCATTTATTGAATCACACCTCAGGAATTGAAAACTCCTTGCAAATGGATGCTCGTTTATATTATGGTAGAGACATTTTGAAAGTAATCCCTAGTATTCGTTTCAATAACCATCCCGGAGCGAAACAATCTTACTTGAATATTAATACCCAATTATTAGGTGTCATTCTGGCTAGAGCAACAGGGAAAAGTATATCAAAGTATGCAGAAGAAAAGCTATGGGCGCCCATTCAAATATGCAATGATGTCAAATGGTCTACGGATAGACTTGGGGTAGAGAAAGCATTTTGTTGTATTTCTGCAAGCAGCCTAGATTATGCAAAATTCGGAAGGCTCTATTTAAACAAAGGAACATGGGGTGACAAGCGCATTTTTAGTGAATCTTGGTACGAGAAATCCATTAGCAGAGATACACTCAATGGGAGCAGCTTCAATTTTAATTATTCATGGCATATTGGACTAGAAGCTTACGGTGACTTCATGGCTATTGGATTGTATAAGCAACATATTTATATTCATCCAAAAAAAAAATTAATCATTGTCGCTCTCAACGACAAAGAAAACAAGCTTTCTGCTGAACGCGTGAATTGGTGGTATGTCTTTAGGCAAATCTCTGACCAGCTTTAATCCTATACTTACAGCAAGGAAAACTGCTTAAAATGATGGGTCAAATGCTTGGACAATAATCTATTCCATTGCATTCTATTTAAAGGACCATAATTGGGATGATTCGTGATCATTTCAGGGGACTCATTAAATGCATTCTGATAGCTGAACCATTCTTTTTTAAATTCTCCTAGAGCTAGGGGTAGTGTTTCATTTCTTATGCTTCGAATCGTTGGTGCAAACGTTGCCGAATAATTTTTGGGCAACAAAGTTTCAGCATCTAAAATATCACGCATTTTAGACCAATATTTTTCTGGAACCTCTATTTCATGATGCTTAAATCCGTAAGCCATTTGTAAACTATCCGTAAGATGTTCTACCATACCCCTTGCCGTTAATGTGCCCCAATTCGGGGCAGTGTCTTCTTTAAGTTTTTTAAGGCAGCCAAGGACCAACTCAATGTTGGGTTCGATAAATTCCATACTTATTATTTAATAATGACCCCCTGAAGGCCTAAAGAGGGGACTAGACTCATGTTAGACGGCGAAATAGATTCGGCAGGAAATACAAACCGTTTATCATACATAACGTCATTTACCCAAAAACTGACCCAATATTCATTAGACAAACCAAAAACTTCAGGCATAATAGACTCTATTTTCCCGGCCTCATTGGGCAACAAGACCTCTATACAATGTCTTAAGGTTGAGGTCCGGACTGTTTCTCCAGTCTTGGTGTTTTCTCCATAACCGGTGCTAGCAATAATAATCCCTTCCATAATATCATCCCGTTGGCTAATAAGGTAAGCGTAATAACATAGCGCACCGTCAATTTCAGTTTGTACGATTGCTACCGCAACATTTTCGACTTTTGGGCCTTTAAGGTTTTCTTTCATTAAGGTCTGCTTTGTGACACGATTCGGTTTGCAATATTTAAGTATTCAAATAAGTCTACAGTATGCCCCAGTCGCTCATCATTAATGGATCTATAGGAAGTGTTTTTGATCTCCTTTTCAGGAATCTTATAGTGTCCTCCGCGCTTTTCTCCTAGACGCACAATCACTCTATTTAAATGGGGAACCACAATGATATACTGTCCTTTTAACCCCCTGAAATAATGAATTGGCTTTCCTTGATTTTTATAAACCCAAATATGCCATCCATACCTCATGTTCTCAACGCCATCATCTGTGTTCATTGAGGATGTTTTAATCATTTCATTCAAATACCAAATAGGTATGATTTGTTTTCCATTTAGTTTACCATCATGTAAAATAAGGGTTCCAAGGCGTGAAAAATCTCGTGCCGTTGCATATAGACAACAAAATGATTTCTCATCGCCACTCTCCTTGTCTAAACTCCAAAAAGCTTGGCTGCTTGCTCCTATTGGCTCCCAAATTTTCTGATACATATAATCCGTTAAGGTCAACCCAGTTGCTTTCTCCAGTATAAATCCTAAAATTTGGGTATTCCCACTTTGGTAATGGAAACGCTTACCTGGTGTTTCAATAATTCTCAAACGAGTCACTAAACCATATAGGTCAGAGGTATAATAACCTTCAGCAGCCTCCGAAAGCGGGTTTTTCCCACTTTCCACCCAATCAAAACCTGCTGACATCATTAACAAATGTCGAATCGTCAAACCTTCCCGACCGTTGGTTTTAAATTCAGGAATATAGTTGCACACAGGTTCATCCACATTTTGTATTTTTCCCTCATCAATAGCAATTCCTATTAGTAGACTGATGACCGTCTTAGATGCTGAAAACGAGTTTGAAACCTCATCAATAGTATGGTCACCCCAATATTCTTCGTGAACGATTGTGTCATTGTCCAAAACCAAAAATGCTTTAGTCTCTATGCTTTTCAGATATTGGTTCTCGGCTCCTGTAAGCTTCGTGTTCTTAGAGGCATCTTTAATAATTTGCACAGGAGCGCTCGACTTTGGTATTGCGTTTACCGGGAAAACATCTAGGTCATAAATGCCGGGACCCATTTTTCCTATAAGATAGGTCTTTGTGATTCCTGAATACAAATAAAACCGACCTGATAAAACAATAAAAAGATTCACGATTAAAATGATAGCCCCAAAAATATAGGCCGTATACTTAAAAAATTTCTTTACCATATAACTAACATTTTACAGTACATGAAATCCGAATAAATCTTTAAGCTCTTGAAGCAGTACAGATTGAATTTCTTGAATGTCTTGTGGTGAACCGAGTTCCTTTTGCATGGAAGTTACAGCTTTATCTTCTATTCCACAAGGAACAATATTTCGAAAATAATCAAGGTTCGTATTCACGTTAAAACCTATACCATGCATTGTGACCCAGCGAGATGCTTTCACTCCTAAAGCACATATTTTACGCTCATTCTTTGAGCCTCCTTCAAGCCAAACGCCTGTCATGCCATCAATGCGCTCTCCTTTAATTCCGTAAACAGCAATGGTTCGTATGACGGCCTCTTCAAGTAACCTCATGTATTTATGAATGTCGGTGAAGAATTGTTCCAAATCCAGAATCGGGTAAACGACAAGTTGACCTGGCCCATGATAGGTGATATCCCCTCCTCTATTTATTTTATAGAACATGGCCTTTTTATCCTTGAGTCCATCTTCATCTAATAATAAGTGCTCTTTATTTCCGCTTTTCCCAAGTGTATAGACATGAGGGTGTTGACAAAACAGCATGTGATTGTATGGAAGTGGCACTTCCGCATCTTTTCGCTTGGCTATTTTATTGTCTATGGCCGCTTTGAATAATTTTTCCTGAAAATCCCAAGCTTCTTGATAATCAATCAGCCCTATATCGTAGATGGAAACTCTCGGCATCATTGGTTAAAACTTCGCCAATTCACTTTTTAGATAATCAATGATCTCAATATCTATGATATCAGCACCATTCATTTCACACAAATAATAAGATGCCCAATCCACGATATTAATTAAATAGAGGGAGCGTTCAATAAAAGAATCTCCTTTTGCAGATACGTTAAAGACCTTACCACATTTCTTTTCTATTGCGGACTTTGAAATCTCAAACCTTCGGTAATTTCTAGGGTGTAAATCTCCTGTGTTAAAAAAGACAGGCGCAAATCGATCATCGCCACCCGTCCATCCAACAAGTTCATTATGATTCATCTCTGGTATTACGTGGTGCCATCCTAGATATTTCGAGTTTTCATTGAATTGCTGTCTTGCACGCACGATGACACCCTCATACTTTGTCTCCGCATAATACACGCCCACTTTTCCAAATAGATGTGCCGCCATTTCCTTCGCTATATCATGAATTTCCTCTTGATGAGACTCAATAAAGGCTCCGCCTTTAAGCATATGTTGTTTATGTTCATGGGATACAAAACCCAATGATGCAAAAATATGTAAGAGCTGAATAACCGAATAGGCCAAGGCACTTCTAGGTGGGTTCCCTCCAGGAACTACGATGCAATCATATCCATTGTCCTTGCAAAACTGTTCTAATTTACCCCCGCTACAAATACCGATAATGTGACAAGATCTTGACTTCGCCTCTTCTAGTGCAATCGTGGTTTCTTCCGTATTACCAGAATAGCTAGAGCCAATGATCAAAGTGTTTTTATTTACATAGCCAGGCAGTGTGTAATCATTCACAAGTGAAACCGGTACTTTGATCTCATCTTGCAGCCAATTTGCAACCATTTTCGCACCTATTCCTGACCCTCCCAAACCACACATTAGGATGTTGTGTATGTCATGGGGTGGCTTCTGTAAAGATGAAGATTCAGCAATGTTCATTGCTTCTATTATATTGTCTGGAAACGCTTCTATTAATTTTTTCATTTTTTTAGTTATAATGGTATATTACCATGTTTTTTTGGGGGCAATACCTCGTTCTTATTCTCAAGCATTTTAAAGCCTAAGATGACTTTATTTCTTGTTTCATTTGGAAAAATCACCTCGTCAATAATTCCGCGTTCCGCTGCACGATATGGATTAGCAAATAAATCCGCGTACTCCGCTTCCTTCTCAAGCCATTTCTTTTGTGGGTCAGGACTATTTGCGATTTCCTTTTTGAAAATAATCTCCGCAGCTCCTTTGGCTCCCATAACGGCAATTTCTGCAGTAGGCCAAGCAAAATTAAGATCCGAACCAATACTTTTGGAGTTCATCACATCAAAAGCACCTCCATATGCTTTTCGGGTGATCACTGTGATTCGAGGTACTGTCGCTTCAGAAAATGCATAAAGTAATTTTGCGCCATGCGTTATGATCCCCCTCCATTCTTGATCCGTTCCAGGAAGAAAACCAGGTACATCTTCAAAAACGAGTAAGGGAATATTGAAAGCATCACAAAAGCGAACAAATCGAGCTCCTTTTCTAGACGAATCAATATCTAAAACCCCAGCCATTGATGATGGCTGATTTGCGACGACACCAATTGTTTTGCCTTCAACTCTTGCAAAGCCAATAACTATATTTTTAGCAAAATCTTTATGAACCTCTCTAAATGAATCATCATCTATTACACAATCAATTATCTTTCTTATATCATAAGGGATCGTCGAGTTTTCTGGGAGAACCGATTCGATCGAATTTACCTTTTTTGAATCATACCGAAAAGATTCTGGTTGTGGAGCTTGCTCTTGTGCATTTTGAGGCATGTAACTCATTATATCACGCACACTTTTTAAGCATTCTACATCATTTGATGAAGTAAAGTGATTGACCCCTGACTTTTCTGCATGTGTTTTAGCACCACCAAGATCCTCTGAAGTGACCTCTTCATGGGTAACCGTTTTAACAACATTTGGCCCCGTGACAAACATATAAGAGGTGTCCTCGACCATGAAAATGAAATCTGTTAAGGCCGGCGAATATACAGCACCTCCAGCACATGGCCCCATGATCACAGAAAGCTGAGGAATAACTCCTGACGCCCTTGTATTTCTAAAAAAAATATCTGCGTAACCCGCAAGGGAAACGACACCCTCTTGAATCCGAGCGCCACCTGAATCATTCAGCCCTATAACTGGGGCTCCGTTCTTCAAAGCCATATCCATCACACGGCAAATTTTTGCAGCGTGTGTCTCTGATAAGGAACCTCCTAACACTGTGAAATCTTGTGAAAACACATATACTAATCTCCCATGAATAGTTCCATAACCAGCAACGACACCATCTCCAGGGATTTTTTGCTTATCTAGACCAAAGGCAGTAGCTCGGTGCTCAACAAGTCCTCCAATTTCTTGAAAACTCGACTCGTCTAGCAGCACTGTAAGGCGTTCTCTAGCACTTAACTTTCCTTGATTGTGTTGGCGATCAATGCGTTCTTTACCACCCCCTTCTAAGGACTTCTTTCTTTTATCGTGTAACTCTTGATTCTTATCCATATCTCGTGTCAGGTAAACAAAAATAAGAGAAAATTCAATGTGCGTGACTCAAAAGCAAGTCCCGTTATGAGATATTTCTGTATATCCAAAAGGGTTGAATGCTTAATGTGGCAATGAAAATCAGAACTAAAGCCGTTTCATGAAAGGGGATTAGCATGGTGAGCCCCATAAAAAGACACCACAAAAGGACCCTAAATAGCTGAATTTTCTGACTGTTTATCATGATGTCAAAACGAACATGTTGAGGCACTTTCATTTTTTGCTCATTGCGTATTCTCATAAATTCATTAAGAATCAATAGCGGTAGTAAAACGACTCCCTGGGCAACACCTATTTCCTGATACGTTAAAAAAGACCAAAATTCAGAAACAAAATCAATAGACGAAATTGATAGAATCACCAAAATGTGCAATGCTAATATTTCAAAAACTGTAAGCAACACGCCTTTCAATACAAAACGGTTTTCGAATACCATCGAGGGAAGAAGCTTGACCCTTTTATTTAAAAAAATAGAACGAAATGAAATGTCAAAAAGGAAAAATAAAGCAATAAAATAAAACCCCCAGTCCCAAAAGAAAAAGCCTGCCAATGGGAGAGCAACATCACCAATTAGCGCACTTGTTATTTCAATTTTCTTCACAGTTTATTTTTGATTCCATCCGCATATTCTCTCGCCAAATCCTGAATCCCGGAAAACTCGATTAAAGACATATATGGTCCTCTTTGCTCGAGAGGAATCGAAAGTGCTTTTGAATAACTTCGGATGGCTCTATCATAATCCTTTTGCTCTTCATAAATGACACCCATATTCACATACGCATCTATATGATATTCGTCAATCTCAATCGCTGTCCTATACATGTTTAACGCACTGTCACTCTCCATGTATTTCTTTTGATAAATCTGTCCCATCTGACAAAAAGCCTCACAAAACAATGAATCTAGCTCCTGCATTTCTTGATAAACCTTCATCGCCTTTCTTTCTTGATTGAAAAGCCCATAAGCATACGCCAATGCGTATTTATAATCAATGTTTTGAGGGTCTAATTGTACTGCCGAATAATAATGATCAACACAAATTTCATTATTTGATTGCTGAAATAAAATGCCAAGTTCAATATAAATCTCTGCCTTGTCTGGATAATATTGACTCACACGTGAATATGCTTGAATCGCTGAATCTAAATACATCTTAGAAAGCTTTCCTGACTCCTTTTCTCCGTTTAGTGCAGCAGCCAAAACCTTATACATACTTCCCTTTAGGACGTGTGCATCAAAAAATTTAGGGTCCAAGACCAATGCCTTCTCGATCCATTCTCTTGCCAATTCAAAATCCTGTTGTAAGGCATATGTGTTTGCCAAACCAACCATTGCCTTTGTGTTTTTCTGGTCTTGAGATACCACTATTTGAAAATGGCCTTGAGACACCCTAATATCGGAAACGCTCCTTTGGCCTTGATTAATGATTGAAAGCGCATATACGAGTCGAGATTCGAGATTAGTGCTGTCCAACCGAAAGGCTTTTGCCGCATCAGAAAAAGCTACAGAATAATCATAATTCTCTAAAGCTAAATTCGCACGCTTTACTAAAAGGGAAATATTATTGGGGGTTTTAATCAAATCTGCATCTAAAACTGCTCTCAAATCAGTGTATGAGATCGATTGAGAATCCTTGGACGCATTCGGTTTCATAGTTTCAGTATAATCGTCAGTAGTGCAAGCGATAAACAGTCCTAAAAAGGATATTAAATACAAACCTATTTTCATAATGTAAAGTTAGGATATTTTGTTTTGCTTTAAGCATTTTGTATCTTTGTCAAGGATTTTTATCATAAGAACCATGCGCTTAAAAAATTTTCTTTTTTTTCTGTTAAGCTTAACGTTCATGTCTAATGGATGGTCACAAGGATGTTCACAATGTAAACTTTTGGCTAAACAGGGAAGTGGACTCGAGGAGGCTTCTTTTGGAAGTAATATGAATAGCGGAATCCTTTTCTTAATGATTATTCCATATTTGATATTGATGTTTTTATTTCGCGTTCAGATCAAAAATTTATTTTTAAAACTTTTCGCAAAAAAAGTCTAGTCCCAAGTTATAGACAATTTTCCCATTGAGGCTCCACTCTCTAGGTAATCATGTGCAAGAGCAATATCCTTTACATCGTATACCTTGCCCACACATATTTTTATTTCATCTTTTCGGTATAGCTCCATTAGTGCAGCTAAACAATCATGCATGACCTGTGGTTTCTGGTCTGCTATCTTTAGCATGTTTACGCCTAAAATACTTCTTGACCCCATCATTAGAATTGCGGGTACAACCAGTCCCATTTTTCTCAAAAAATTTAAGGACGAAAGAAAACCATAACGACCTCCAGACAATTCAGACCCGCCAAACAAGAAGAGCTTACCTCCTGAATTCATGAGCTTCATATCTTTAGAAAACGTTGAGCCTCCTACAGGATTGAAACTCACGTCAATTTTAGGCTGCTTTTTTAGGATTTCAAAATAATCATTCTCTTTATAATTGATTGTAAAATCAGCCCCTAATTCTTTTGAAAGTGTCTCTTTTTGAGAAGACCCAACCTTGGCAATTACTGTAGCACCTCTCCTTTTAGCTAACTGAACCAACAGAGATCCTACCCCTCCTGCAGCGGCATGAACCAAAACTCTATCCCCTTTTTGGATCGGTGCTAGAATATCAGTCATATAATAGGCTGTCGCTCCTTGAGTACTTAAGGCTAGTAATTCGGCGGAAGGAAGATCATCAATAAGAAGTATGGCCAACGCTGTGGTGATTACGTGTCTGCCATAGCCCCCAAATCGACAAAAGGCAAGAACCCTTTTCCCTATAAGCTCTAAAGCTCCATTTGGACCAACGCTTACAATTTCGCCCACGACTTCATATCCAATGACACAAGGCATTGGAGGGGCATCACGATACAAGCCATTGCGAGCCATTACATCCGCATAATTCAGTCCAAATGCTTCACTTTTAATTAAAACCTCCCCAGCTTTTAGCTCAGGTAATAGAATATTCCGTTTTTCAAAAGCATCGCGTGATGCTCCTTTTTTTACCAAGAAGATGGCTTCTGATTGCACGATAATTAAAATCTAAATGACACACCGCCCATTACCTGAATTGGCTGAACAGGGTAGTTATACCAATCATTATATCGCTGTGATACAAGATTGTTTAGCTGCAGAAAAGCAGTAACTCGCTTATTGTACCGATAGGAAACACCCAGGTTGAAATCAACTATGCTACCCAAAGAAACGTAATACTGGTCATTCTCTTCTAAGACATCTTCACCTAATTCATAAACCAATGCCTTTCTTCCAGTTTCAATATGACCATCTAGATTTAATAAGAATTTATCAAATAAATTATAGGATGCTCGAAGTTGAAACTCTAAAGAAGGTAAATTCCAGGCAAAAGCTTCATTTTTTGTCTCATAGGAATTGTAACGGGCCAGCCCATCAATTTTAAGTTTTTCATCTAGCTGGTAGAAAATAGAAGCTTCAATTCTTGTGTGATTCAAGGTGTCATAAAGCAATGCGAACTTATTTCTGTACTGTCCGAGTGTATCAACAATAAACAAGGCCTTATTGGTGATCTTTTTAAAGCTAGCATTCACATTGAAGCCCATGTTTTTACTTAATGTTCCTTTGATGCCTCCATAAATATCATAGGGGTTGTTTTCATTGGCAAGAAAAACTGAAGGAGCAAGAAATTGGTTGACTTGAGTCAGTGTTGAAAAAGAGGTTTGCTCAAGTCCTCCTCTAATACCAGCAAACGGAATGAAAATGTCATTAAACAGGGAATATTTCACCTCTGCTTGAGGATAGATATAAAACTTTGTTTCCTCACCGATATCAACAGACATAGAAAAGCCCAAGTCCAATTTGAATCGGTTATCCATAAGTTGCGTTAAAACCCCTGGCTTCAAATCAATAATTGTATTTGTTCTGACCCGGCCTGAATCCAATGCTTGATTAATTATTGTATCCTCAAGTCCGAACCCATAATCATTAAATCGAAGTCCAAAATTCGCATAAAACTCTTCCGATTTATAATTGTACCAGCCTTTAATGTTGAACTTTGCGTTATGTTCAGCCGATCTCCAATCGGATAGGGAATCCTCTAATGGTGATGCGGTCTGCAGGAAATGGTAATCCAAATCAATCGCATAGTTCATAACCGCACTATCCCCAAAATCAGATACATAACCCATATTCCCACCAATTTTCTGAAACCTTTGTCCAATAAGCGATTTATCAATTGTATCCGACGGAATTCCATAATAATTGAATCCGTGATTATGATAATCTAATTGCCCATTTATCATATATCGATTGTCAACTATTTTACCAAATAGTGAAACCCCCGTTTTGTCATAGTTCGCCGGTGCGTATTCGACATTATTTCTATCCTTTATGGATGCAAACGAGCTAATGTGATCTACTTTCAATCTATATTGATAGCCCTTAGAACGAGTCGAATTATAGATAAACTGTCCCAGCGGCATAACGCCAGAACCTACACCTATTTTGGCATAAAAAGGATAAAGTTGGCGCAACTTTTCAGTTGTCTCAATCTCAGCGGCCTTAATGGGATTAAGACGGATGTCAGTAGGATATAGGTAAGCTAACAAGGGGTAAGATGCAACAGGAGAAGGCTTAACGGTATCGATGACTTGAGGGGAAACGGTGAGTCTATGGGCGGGCTCAACTTTTCGGCTTCCCTTCCCATCAATCGTGACGTCTGGAGGCTGTGCATAGCCTAATTGAGCGATTACAACAAATGAAAAAAGCAATAAATATACGCGGCTATTCTTCATTTATTTCAATTTTAGTTTCTGGAGTTTCCTCTTCTTTCTTTTCTTCTGCTTCTTTTAAAAGAAGAATTTCTTGCCACAATGCATTGGCTTCATCAATCACACCATCATCTTGAATAGGGTAATGCTCTTTTACAGATTTTAAATTTTGTTCCGCTTGAACATAGTCCTCTTCGACTACAAAAATTCTTGATTTTAAAACCAAGACCTTAGCAATCCAATAATCATAACTCGGTTTCCTTTTTAAGAGTTCATTAATCTCTTTACGTGATGCCTCCATATTTGCCTGCGCAAAATAAATATAGGCTAAAGTATATTTTGCCTCTGAGCCCATAAATGTTGTCGTATTTCCAACCAACCAGCGAAGCGGTGCAATCGCTTCCTCATACATCGTCAAGCGGTACGCCGAAATACCCATAGCATATTTAGCTTCGGCCTCTTGGGTGTTGTCTAGCTCTGGTGATTCTAAGACCAGTGCCGAATATTCCTTGCTTTTTAAATAATCTTCAATAAAATAAGCAGATCGCATAATTCCAAAGCGAGCTATAAAGACGATGCTTGGCGTCGTTGCTAAGGTCTCAAGTTTTTCATAATAGGAAAGTGCTGTCGTATAATCCTTTTGGAGATAATAATAGCGTGCTACTTTACGCGCTGCAGTCTCACTATATGAATTGGTCGTTCGCGCTAAAAACAGTTTGTATTTCTCAATCCCATTTACCGAATCATTCACTACTAAATAAGAAGTGCCCAAGTAATAATAAGTTTCAGCAACATATTTTCCAGATTCAGAAAAGCTACTGAGATAGATTTTAAATTTATCAATGGCATCCAAATAATTAGTGTCTAAATAAGCTTGGAGCGCTGGTGTATAAAACAAGTTCTCTTTTTCATCGTCCGTGTAATTAATACAACTATACCTATCTACAACTTCTGCCGCTTTTTGAGGCTTTTGTTGCGCCGTATATACATCAACCAATCCTTTGGCTGCAATCTCACAAACATCATTTTCATTTTCGTGTTCTGCCAATACCTTTAAATAGGCGGTCTCAGCTTTATCGTATTGCCATTTTTTTAGATAGCAATTGGCCTTGCCGATCTTGGCCTGGGTGAGAAAAGGAGAATTCGGAAAGTCAATAATCAAATTATCATAATAAGTTAATGCATCATCATTATTACCAATAGAAGAATAAGTGTTTGCTAACTCATAGGTCGCATTCATTGCATATTTAGAATCTGCATATGAATTTAAAATCTCGGTCAGTTTCGCTACTTTTAAATCCCCTTGCCCACTGTATCCGTATGTTTTCGCAACATAATACAGGGCCTTGTCATTTAATTTGGTATTGTAAGCAAGTGCTTTTTCGTAATACTCAATCGCTAATTCATTTTCTTTGTCCAGATAAAAGATATCGGCAATTCTAAAACAGGCATCAACCTCTTTTCGTGTGTTATTTGGATTGGATTGTAAGTAAATCCTAAAATTCTCAGAGGCTCTAGTTTCTGCATCAATTTCTTTATAGGCATATGCTATATTATAAAAGGCATCTATTTTTTCTGGGATTGCGTTGGAGGCAGGAGAAGCAATGAACATCTTGTAATTAGCAATTGCCTCTTGCATTTTATTTTGTCTAAAATAGGCATCTGCGATCCAATAGCGAGAAAGAGCCGCTAGCTGTGGGTCAATAGGATGGTCGTTTACCGCTGCAAAAGAACGGATTGAGGAATTGTATAATCGCTTCTGAAATAACTCAACACCATGGTTGAAGGATAAGGTTTGATACACGCGCTTTAAACGTGCATCTAGGTTTGGAAGCTTTTTTAGGGATTCAATTGCTTTTTTGTAATTACTCGTTGAGCTATAGGCGTTAATTAAATATTGATAGACATCCTCTTTTCTAGTCGAGTTTGGATACTGTGCCAGATAGTTCTCAAAAGCACGAACAGACTCATCATAAGGATTGATATCCACTGCGAAAGAAATCACAGCAAAATTATACAAGGCATCTTCTTGTATTTTTGGAATTGATAACATTTCAGATGCGTATTCAAAAGCGCTTCTTGCTGGCAAAAGCTGATCAGTTACCTGATAGCACTCTGCAATTTTATACATAGATATTTGTCCGAGACTATCATCTATACGCGCCACCTGATCAAGATAATGAATCGCATTTTCATATGCCTTTGTTTCAAAAAAGGCGTATCCAATCTGGTAGGCATCCTCTCTGCTTAAACGAGATTTCTTCGCATACTTTATAAGATAGCGCAAGGCATCATCATAGTTTCTCTTCTTGTAGTAGGCATTTCCAATAATATGATTGACATCCTTCTCATGATTAACAAGCTTACACGATAATACGGTTGGCGCATAATCAATAACGGCATCAAAATCTCCCTGCTTATGATAGATTTGAACAATATAATAAGGAACAATTCCACAGTATGCTGTGTTCTTTTCGAGGTCTAAAAATTGTTCCAAAGCGAGTTGATAAGACCCTCTTTCAAAACATAAATGAGCGAAAAAATATTTACTCGGAGGTGCGTACTGTGTGTGCCCCGTTAAATTTTCACGAAAAGCATTAATTGCAGCATCGGCATCTTCATTTTGGAGTGCGGAATATCCTAGTTTAAAGTGATACTCTTCTCTATAAGCGGAATCTAAGTCACTCGCTGACAATTTATCCAACCAGAGTTGCGCATCGTCATATGTTTCGTCTTGAAAGAAGGAATTTCCTATTTTAAAATTGATGAATTTCCGGTGAATGTTTTCAGGGTAAAGCCTGTTGTAGTCCATAAGAAGGTCAATAGCATCGCTATTATATAGCTCAAGACCCGCCATTCCCTCGTAATACAATGCCTTTTGAAACAAGGGGTCATTATAGTTATCACAACGGGTGATGAAATCTCTAAATTCCTTTTTCGCAGCGCCATATTGCAAATTGGAATACAGCTCTTCTCCACGAAAATAACCTTCGTAGAGACTTGAATACTTGTCGGTTTCCTGAGAGAAAACCAAAATTGGAAAGATGGCAATCGCCATCAAAATACTTAATGTTCTACTTTTTCGCACTAAACAAATTTACATTCACAAACAAGCCATGTTAGGTAAGAAATCAAAAGTTTTAAACCTCCTCATGTTAAGATATATTCCAAAACAATTCATTTTTGCCGAAGATGATTCTGCACTTTTGTATAAACACATAAGTTTTATGTCTAAAGTAGTTACTCTCGAAAACACCGATATTTATCAAAAGGGGAACAAGGTTCTCTCTAATGTCCAACTGTCTATTGAAGAAGGTCAATTTGTTTACTTAATAGGAAAAACAGGAAGTGGAAAGAGTAGTATTTTAAAAACGCTCTATGGCGAATTAGAATTAACGAACGGGCAAGGCCATTTTGATTCTTGTGATTTGAGAAAGTTAAAAAGACGAGACATTCCTATGATTCGCCGAAAGATCGGAATCGTTTTCCAGGATTTTCAATTATTAATGGACCGAACAGTAATTCAAAACCTTTATTTCGTCTTAAAAGCAACAGGCTGGCGTAAGAAATCGCTGATACATGACCGCGCAATCGCTTGTTTAAAAATGGTTGGTCTCGAAGAGATGAATGAAAAAATGCCACATGAGCTTTCTGGAGGAGAACAGCAAAGGGTCTCCATTGCTCGAGCTCTTTTAAATGAACCCAAATTGATTTTAGCAGATGAGCCTACAGGGAATTTAGACCCCGAAACGTCAGAAGAAATTATGCGCTTATTAATTGCCATAGCGAAAGAAAAAAAGGCCTCAATTCTAATGGCCACTCACGATATGCATATTGTGAAATTATTTCCGAGCAGAACCCTACTCGTTGAAAATGGTGTAGTCATGGAAAAAGAAATCTAACGATCCATTTCTCCACAAATCGGTATCGAAAGAAGCTCCTTTATTCGTTCAGGGGAGTTTTTGTTGCCCAATACAAACATCAATTTGGTCAACGCCGCTTCTACAGTCATATCAGACCCACTAATGACCCCTATTTTATTAAAAAAGGTGCTCGTTTGATAAGCCCCTTGTTTTACGCCTCCTGTACTGCATTGTGTAATATTAATAATTAGCCCACCCGCTTTTACATATTGTTGCATGAGCCGTTGCATTTCAATATTGGATGGGGCATTACCAGAGCCAAATGTCTCCAAAACGATTCCTTTTGTCTTTGAATAATTGAACAAGTCTTTATAAATGTCAATATCCATTCCAGGAAATATTTTAAGTAAAGCCACGGCCGTAGACAGGCCAAATTGATATATAGGCTCCTCGTGTTGTGTTCTTAGTAAACTGTCCCATTTATATGTAATATTCACGCCAGCAACTGCTAATTCGGGATAATTTGGAGATTTAAATGCCTCAAATTGATGAGAGCTAACCTTCGAGCTTCTATTGCCTCGGTATAGTGAATATTCGAAATATACTGCGACCTCCTTGATTATTGATTCACTATTAGAGTCTTTAGCTGCAGCTATTTCAATTGCAGTTATCAGATTCTCTTTCCCGTCTGTCCTTATGACTCCTATGGGCAATTGACTTCCAGTAAAAACGATCGGTTTTCGAAGGCCCTGAATCATGTAACTTAAGGCAGAGGCGGTAAAAGACATGGTATCTGTGCCATGTAAAACGACAAATCCATCGTATGAACTATATGCTTTCTTAATCAATTCGGCTAGCTCCAACCAGTGCTTAGATGTGACCTCCGATGAGTCAATCGGAGTTTTAAAGCTCATCGTATCAATCTCCACATTCAATCTATTCAACTCCGGGATATGCTCATACACAGAATTAAAGTCAAAACTATTCAATAATCCTGTCTCAGGGTCTTTGATCATACCGATTGTACCACCTGTGTATATGACTAATACTTTTGTCATTTTTTTATGAATTTTGAGATTTTAAATAGCGCTTCTGCATTAAAAGATGTTGCCTGTTTTATTTCCTCTAAAGGACATTCATAGATGTCAGATAACTTATCTGCTATATAACTCAGGTAGGCGCTCTCATTGCGTTTACCCCGAAAAGGGACTGGGGCCAAATAAGGGGCATCCGTTTCTAGTAAAATTTTATTCAAGGGGATTTCCTTTAAAATAATGGGAAGGTTTGACTTTTTAAAAGTCACCACACCCCCAATACCGAACTTAAAACCCTCATAGGCTAATATGCGTTTTACATCGGCTGATGTTCCCGAAAAACAATGAAATACCCCGGTCAATTCTTTGCTATTCTCTTGGTCTAAAATTTCTAGGATTTCAGCCATAGAGTCTCTCGCGTGGATCACAATTGGAAGCCCCAACTTTTTAGCCCAAACAACTTGTTTTCGAAAAGCATATTTCTGTTCTTCAAGATAGCTTTGGTCCCAATAAAGATCAATCCCAATCTCACCAACCGCAATATAATGATGCACGCCATGAAAAAGTTCCGATTCAATTCTAGAGAGTTCCGATTCGAATTCTTTATTTACACTACATGGGTGTAAACCCATCATGGGAATACAGTCTTTTTCATTTACCGACAACTGATGTAATACCTCAATTGAAGATGAGTCAATATTAGGCAACAGTATATGGGACACCCCTTCAGCCCTTGCTCTTTCTAGAGCTGCATTTCGATCTTCGTCAAACTGCGAACTATACATATGTGAATGCGTGTCAATCATTAGAATAAAGAAAGGCTTATACCGATTTGTACTGGGCGAATTTCCATACTTTGATTATTTGAAAATATTGAAAGAGGCTGGAAGGCACCAAATATGGACCAATTTCTAAATCCAAAACGGATATAAGTAGAAAGATAAAACCAATTATACTCTTCTTTTAATTTAATCTCTGAATATTCAACTTGCCCTTCAAATGTGCGGTAGGAACTTATATTCATAATCGGTTGAATTCCAATTCTAGCGCCAAAAATTAATTTTTTATGCTTCCACCCTTTTGACCTTAAACGTAGCTCTATAGGAATGTAAAACTGATGTATGGTAAGATACGACGAGATAATACTATCTGAGGCTGATGGGATAATCGATTGAACAGATTGAAATGGTGTGACATAAAAAACTCTTGGTGCTCGGTGATTTAAATAAGCATAACCTAAACCAATTCCAAAGGCAAGGTTTTCGGTCCGCTCCAATTGAATGTCTTTATTTATACTAGCTGATACCCCTATTGAGTTCCAGTGATTTTGGAAAGGACCATTTTCTCCAATCCAATCGTTATAGGTCAAGTCAACGATAACACGGTCATATTTTTTTCTATCGATATCTTTGAATGGCCTTAACCCACTGAAATACCAAAATAAACCAGGCCGTTCTTGTGTTTGTGCTTTTTCCCCTTGGGCGATTGCGACAAAAGAGATGAAAATAAAGATCGTTAGTAGTCTCATTCTATAGAGCGAATTGATTTTTCCCAATTCCATGAATCTCTAACCGCATCAGTAATCGTTTTTTTTGATTGCCAACCCAGGAGCGCCTTGGCATAATCAACATTTGCATAAATTTCTATGACGTCTCCTGCTCTTTTTGGCCCAAATTTATAATTCAATTTAACCTGGTTTACCTGCTCAAAGGCATGAACCATTTCCAAGACACTAGAGCCCTTTCCTGTACCAATATTTACGACCTCATGACATCCTTTTGATGCCTTCGTTAAAAAGCCCAAGGCCTTCACATGCGCCTCAGCGAGGTCAACAACATGTATGTAATCTCGAACACAGGTCCCATCAATTGTCGGGTAATCATTTCCGAAAATGGTTAATTGGTCATGTAGCCCCGCAGCAGTCTGTGTAATGAAAGGGATTAGATTGTTAGGTTTCCCAAGAGGTAACTCTCCAATCGCTGTGGATTCATGTGCTCCAATTGGATTAAAATAACGCAAACTCATCAGTCGAAGGCCTGGAGCCGATTTAAAGACGTCATTAATGATCTGTTCTCCCAGCCATTTTGTATAACCATAAGGCGACGTTGGAATACTCTTTTCTGTTGTTTCCGTAACTTCTTTTTGCCCAACAGGTTCGCCGTAGACTGTGCATGAGGAAGAAAAAACGAAAGTGATTTCTGGATTCATGGAAATGACCTTTAGCACTGAAACCAAGCCCTCTATATTGTTTTGATAATAATGTAACGGGTTTTCTACCGATTCTCCAACAGCTTTATAAGCGGCAAAGTGTATCAGGCCACAAATTTCATTTTCCTTTATGTATTTGCTGATTTTTTTTGTGTCACAAACGTCGCATTTTAGTAACTCTGGCTTTATTCCAATGATTTGAGAAATACCTTTAAGGACAGATTCGTCAGAGTTTCTAAAGTCATCTAATATAATAGGCTCGTAACCCGCATTAAATAACTCCACAACAGTATGTGAACCAATGTATCCAGCCCCACCCGTAACTAAAACTTTTTTGCGCATGTACCAAAGGTAGAGAAATTGAATTATTTTTAGGGTGTGAAGGAAAAGGATTTTAATTTCAGGTCTCGCTTACCAGAGCGACCAAAAAAAAGTACCCTGTTTAGACTAGTTTTCTACGCGATTACAACGATTTTCCTTGTATGTTACTTATTATCAACATCATAACAAATTAAATTATTACATATGTACCCCCTATTATTCGCTATAATATTAAGTGCTTTAAATACGACATCTGACTTGACCGTAAATATTATTGGATGTAAAAACACCCAAGGACAAGTATATATTGCCTTGTTTGATTCAGGAAGCACTTTTCCTACTTTTGGCAAACAGCTCGAAGCTGTCGTATTGGATCTAGATTCTAAGGAGATTAAATATACATTTAAAAACCTCAGACATAAATCATACGCCGCAGCGGTATACCATGATGTAAATGGGAACGGAGTCTTAGACAAGAATCTATTAGGAATGCCTACCGAGCCTTATGGGTTTTCAAATAATGCAAGAAACCGATTTAGTGCCCCGGCATTTTCTCAAGCGGCATTTAAGCATCTAAATAATCAGAAAATAACAATTGAACTTCAATAAAGTTATTCGAATTCAATTAAGAGCTGGCCCTTATCTACAATCTGCTCAGTTGAAATAGCAATCCTTTTGACAATACCTTCTCCATCCGATTTTAAAACATTTTCCATTTTCATCGCCTCTAAGGAAAGAATTGGGTCGCCGACTTTAATGATGTCTCCTTCTTGAACCTGAATAGTTAAAATCCTGCCTGGCATTGGAGAATTGAGCTCTTTCAATTTCTTAATCTTTACTTTATCAAGACCAAGCTTTGAAATAAGTTCATCTAAAACAAACTTTTTCTGAATATCAAAAACACGATGATTTAGCTTTACAGAAAGGCGACGGTTCTCAATGTCACGATTCAAAATTTCACCTTGAAACGTTTTCCCTTTGTAAATTACTTCAAAGAAATCTCTGTCTTTCCAGCGCACTTCAGACGCCATTCCAGACTGCATTTCAATACCATCGACTATAAAAACTGAGGACTCAGACATATTTACAAATATATGATTTTAAACTTCTTTTTTATTTAAACTTATTTTAAGATCATTTTCTGTTTCAATTGTTTCCAAATGCATCTCTTCAGACAAGATTTCAAAGCTGATACCTGAGGCTAAAACCTCTTCTGAAATATACTTTTCATTGCTTATAATAGCACTTTTGATTACTTCGTTTGTATCCAAAGTCAATGAAATTCTATCGGTAACTTCAAAGCCTTTCTCTTTTCTTAAATTTTGAATTCTATTGACAATCTCCCTAGCAATACCCTCAGATTTTAAATCTTCAGAAATAGAAATATCTAGCGCTACAGTTAAGCCTTCTTCATTGGCAACAAGCCAACCTGGAATATCTTTTGTGTTGATTGTAAAATCTCCTAGATCTAATGAGACCGGTTCGCCATTGACCTCCCCGGTCCAAGTACCTAACTTTTCAAGGTCCGCAATATCTTTAGCCGTCCAGCTTGAAATAAGACTTGCTATAGCCTTCATATGCTTTCCATACTTCGGGCCAATTGTTTTAAAATTAGGCTTGATGCTTTTTACCAATATCTCATTGTCTTCGGCAATCATTTCAAGCTCTTTCACATTTACTTCAGACAGAATAAGGCTTCTGACATGGTTCAAGTTTTCTGCAGTCTGTTTATTAAGTACAGGAACCATAATCTTTTGCAAGGGCTGTCTTACGCGAATTCTTTCTTTCTTACGTAAACCGAGAACCAAAGAACAAACGCGCTGCGCCAATTCCATTTGGGTCTCTAATGTCTTTTGTATAACCTCAGTATTGGCCACTGGGAAATCCGTCAAATGAACCGAAGCGAGCTTAGATTTTTGTGAACCTTGGTTTAAATCTAGGTATAAACGGTCCATAAAAAAGGGTGCAATGGGTGAAGCAATTATAGAAATTGTCTCTAGACAGGTATATAGCGTTTGATAAGCTGCAATTTTGTCTTGTGGGTCATCGTTTTTCCAAAATCTCCTCCTGCAAAGTCTCACATACCAATTAGACAATTGTTCTGTTACAAATTCTTGTATCGCCCTTCCTGCTTTCGTAGGCTCATAACTTGAATAGCTGTCGTCCACGTTTTCAACTAGCGAATGAAGCTTAGATAAAACCCATCTATCTATTTCCGGTCGTTCTTTAAGAGGGATATCCTTTTGCGAATAATCAAACTTGTCTACGTTTGCATACAGAGAAAAGAAAGAGTAGGTATTGTAAAGCGTTCCAAAAAACTTTCGCTGCACTTCTACAATCCCCTCAATATCAAACTTGAGGTTGTCCCATGGCTGTGCATTTGTAATCATATACCAACGCGTAGCATCAGGGCCGTATTTGCTTAAGGTCTCAAATGGATCAACTCCATTACCTAATCGCTTGGACATTTTTTGTCCTTTTTTATCCAAAACTAAGCCATTAGAAATGACATTTTTATAAGCCACCTTGCCGAATACCATTGATGAAATCGCATGAAGCGTATAAAACCAACCTCGTGTTTGATCAACGCCTTCTGCAATGAAATCTGCAGGATAAGATGTGTTGTTGTCTATTTTCTCTTTGTTTTCAAAAGGATAATGCCACTGTGCATACGGCATCGAACCAGAATCAAACCATACATCCATCAGGTCAGCCTCACGATGCATTTCCTTACCGGAATCAGAGACCAAGACAATCGCATCCACAATATGCTTATGTAAATCAAGCTTATTGTAATTCTCCTTCGACATATCTCCTGCAATGAAATCCTCAAGCGGGTTTTCAGCCATTACTCCTGCTTCAAAAGATCTTTGACACTCCGTTTGTAGATGTTCAACAGAGCTGATACAAATTTGCTCAAGACCATCCTCTGTTCTCCATATAGGAATTGGTATACCCCAATATCTAGAGCGAGAAAGATTCCAATCGTTGGCGTTTTCTAGCCACTTTCCAAAACGACCTGAACCTGTTGATTTTGGCTTCCAATTAATGGTCTTGTTCAAGGCGACCATCGTCTCTTTATTCTCGGTGACTTTTATAAACCAAGAATCCAAAGGGTAGTAAAGAATAGGCTTATCAGTTCGCCAGCAATGGGGGTAACTGTGCTCATATTTTTCAACTTTAAAGGCCTTGTTTTCTTCTTTTAGCTTTACCGCTATTAATACATCGACCGATTTTTCAGGGACCTCATCTGCATGATAGTATTCGTTTTTCACGTACATCCCAGCAAAATCAGAAACCTCCTTTCGGAATCGGCCTTGAAGATCCACCAATGGCACTAGATTATCCTGTTCGTCTTTAACCAACATTGGGGGAATACCCGCTTCCTTAGCCACTTTTGCATCATCTGCTCCAAAAGTAGGTGCCGTGTGTACAATCCCTGTTCCGTCTTCAGTGGTTACAAAATCACCAGCAATTACCTGAAAAGCAGCCTCCGCATTTTCGGCAGGCAGACAATAATCAAGTAACTGCTCATAGCGCAAGCCAATTAAATCTTTCCCCGTACATGTGTCGCCCACAAAATAAGGGATTTGCTTATCTCCAGATTGATATGAATTCAATTCCTGTGCATCATCAACGGCAAAAAATGCTTTTGCAAACTGATAGTTCACCAACTTGGTCGCAAGTACAACATTCGTCTTTTTATGTGTGTATTGGTTGAATGTGGTCACGCAAACATATTCTATTTTTTCCCCAACAGTCAAGGCGGTATTAGAAGGTAAAGTCCAAGGTGTAGTCGTCCAGGCCAAAAGAAACCATTCGCCTTCTAACCCAAAAGGATTTTGTTCACTTTCTATAACCTTGAATTGTGCTACCGCAGAAGTGTCCTTTACGTCTTTATAGCATCCAGGCTGATTGATTTCATGCGATGAAAGTCCCGTGCCTGCCTTAGGTGAATAAGGTTGAATCGTATATCCCTTATACAACAAATCTTTGCGATAAAGCTCTGAGATAATCCACCAAACAGACTCCATATATTTTGACTCGTATGTGACATAAGGCGCTTCCATATCCACCCAATAACCCATTTTTTTGGTAAGGTCATTCCACACATCGGTATATTTCATTACCGCTGTCTTACAAGCCGTATTGTACTGGTCTACTGTGATTTTTTTTCCAATGTCTTCTTTTGTAATTCCGAGCTCTTTTTCTACACCCAATTCAACAGGAAGACCATGTGTATCCCATCCCGCTTTTCGTTTTACGTGAAATCCCTTTAAGGTTTTGAAACGACAAAACAGATCCTTAATCGAACGGGCCATGACATGATGAATCCCTGGCATTCCATTGGCTGAAGGAGGTCCTTCAAAAAAAACAAAAGGCTCTTGACCTTCTCTAGCACGCATGGATTCCTCAAAAATAGACTCCTCTGACCATTTCTGTTCTACCTCGCCGGCAATCTTTGAAAGCTCTAAGGCTTTATAAACAGGGTATTCTGATTTCATTTTCATTCGATAAGTAGGGGTGTAAAATTAGGAAGATTCCTTGAGAATTCAAGGGATTCATTACTTAATTGAAAAGGCAATTAAAAGCGGCCTAAAAATCCATGACAATAAAAAAGCCCTTCGCAGGGCTTTTTAAAATTTATTGTTCTAATAATTACTCTAAAGATTCTAGGTTGATCGTAATTCTTTTGAGCTTACGTTGGTAATATGCAACAGCAATTTTAGGACCATCGTTTCGCATGGTTTTAAAATAACTTACTTTGCCCTCATCCAAATTAACATTAGCCTCTTGCTTTAGGTTGATCTGAACTTTGTTAAAGTCATCCTTTAGTTCGTATGAAAAAACTTGAGGCTTTCTAGCTTCTGCATTATTTGAACAAACCATAATTTTGTCGCCATTGGAATTCGTAGTCGTAAAACCATAATCAAACCAGCCCAAACGTTCCACAACAGCCGCCATAGACATCCCATATAAATTGACATAAGGAGTGTAAACGGTAAGCTTATTGTATTTTTCTTTTGCGATTGGTTTAATTTCTATTAAAGCACCATCTTTCGCGAATTTAAATAGAATGTAATCCATAATTTCAAATGTCACTTTAGGCGCCTTTCCTGACTCATTTCGATACCCTATGTCACCAATAAATTTACCTGTAATGAGATCTCTTGGGCCTTGAACGATTTGAGGCTTCGGATTAAAGTTCTTTCTAAACATCTCAGATACAATAACGATTTCATCGCCATCAATTACTAAATCTTCGCACCAGACCTTATCCTTACTTCCTAAGGAAACACCTTTACTTACCTGTTTAAGAATAGGTTGTATTTCTTCTTTCGTAACTATTTTTGTGTAAAACTCCTCTTCTCCATCTGAAGTAAGCTTGAGTAAATAAACACCGGTATTATTAACGGTTTTATATTTTTCACCTGCTACATAAGCACCACCAATCAACAAGTTGTTATCTGCGTCTATTCGAATTTGGTTATATAAAATAGTGCTTTCGCCATCAAAACCGTCTCTTGAAAATACAGTTTCACCAGTGCTCGCGTCATAACTAACAATTTGAGGCTTTAGCTTTTTTATCCCTGTTCCGTGCTCTCTCCAAACAACAACACGATCGTTGTTATTAACCAACGCAGCGATACCTATATAGCCTTTATCTGTGATGTCTTCTATCGTCCATAATTTCTCTAGGTTATTTCCTATTTTTTCTAAATAATGACCTTTGACCCTGTTCTTTACGAATGCAGGTCGAACGACGTAGAAACCTTCTCCATTTGCCGCAGGGTAAACAACACTTGTCGCTCCTCTTTTTTTATCCGAAACTATGTTTTCGGTAGCAAAAACATTTCCTTCTAAATCGAGAACTGTAAATACAATTTGACTGTTTTTTCTGTCGTCATAAGAGATTAAAAAGTATTTGCCATTAAAGACAGTATTGTTAAGTGTTGCCCATTTATGCAACTCTATTTGAGCAGTGGTAACCTTTGTTACCCCTTTGTCTATGATGCTGAATTCAAGCGTACGCATGCCTTTTTCGCCTTTGTCGACTAAATAATGTGTGTAATACCCGCTTACAGACTCCCCTTTTGAATCCAAGATAGGTGAAACGCCATTAAACTTATACCCCCTAACACCTTCAATCTCAACAGATTGTGTGTTGCCCAGTGTAGTCAGGAGAATTGCTATACTAAGTAAAAATACTTTTTTCATGATCTTTATTTTTTTTAGTTTGATAAGGGCAAATATAAGTATATGATTTTAAACACATTAATTTGATTACAATCATAATAAGTTAAACTTATAAACGTTAAAAAAATAGATTGAAAAGACGCGATTGGATAAAAATAACGAGCATTGGGGCTTCATCCCTGTTACTCCCTCTTGGTACGGCATTTACTTTACCGAAAAAGCATGCTCCATTATTAAATTTATCCGCAAAGGATTTTGGAACCGATTTTCTATGGGGTGCCGCATGTGCTGCATACCAGGTTGAAGGTGCCTGGAACAAAGATGGAAAAGGAGCTTCCATCTGGGATACTTTCTCACACCGAAAAAACAAAATACTCGAAAACAATAATGGAGATGTAGCAGTAAATTTCTACAACAAATACAAAGAAGATATTGCGTTATTGAAACAAATGAATTTTGGTGCTTTTCGCTTCTCAATATCATGGTCAAGAATTTTCCCAAGTGGAACTGGGTCCGTGAATCAAAAAGGTGTAGAATTCTACCATAAAGTAATTGATGAGTGTATTGATAATGGGCTTGAACCTTGGATCACCTTGTACCATTGGGATCTTCCTCAAGCACTTGAAGACAAGGGGGGGTGGACCAATAGAGAAATCATAGATTGGTTCAATGAATATGTCTCATTTTGCACCCAAGAGTATGGCGCCAAAGTGAAAAATTGGATGGTCATGAATGAACCAGCAGCATTCGTCGGGTTGGGTTATATGCTCGGTTACCATGCCCCTGGGGAAAAAGGGCCATACAAGTTTCTTAAGGCAACACATCACGCATGTCTAGCCATGGCAGATGGAGGAAGAGTGATTCGTAAAAACATCCCTGATGCAAAAGTAGGAAGTACCTTTAGCTGTTCGCATATTGATTCATACCGTGATGACCCAGTTAATGCATTTAAAGATCTTGGAGCCGTAAAAAGAATGGACGCATTATTAAATAGGCTTTACATTGAACCCTCATTGGGCTTGGGTTATCCAATAGATGGGCTGCCAGCTCTAAAAAGAATAGAGCGGTACTTTGAGCCAGGTGATGACGAGCGTTTAAAATTTAAATTTGACTTTATCGGTCTTCAAAATTATTTCCGGGTTGTCACAAAAAAAAGTGTATTTCCCCCTTTTTTATGGTCCAAACAAATTTCAGCTGAGAAAAGAGAAGTGGATATGAATGAAATGAAATTTGAAGTTTATCCTGAAGGTATTTACAAAGTCATCAAACAATTTGCAAAATATGACATCTCTAATATCATGATCACCGAAAATGGGGTTTGTTATAAAGACATAGTAGGAAATGGCCGTGTTCATGACCCAAAACGCATTGCCTTTTTTGAAGCCTACTTGGCCCAAGTACTCAAAGCAAAAGAAGAAGGTGCACCTGTCACAGGGTACTTTGTTTGGAGCCTCACGGATAATTTTGAATGGAGCGAAGGCTACGAGCCTAGATTCGGGTTAGTGCATGTTGATTTTAAAACTCAAACAAGAACCATAAAAGATTCAGGATATTGGTTTCGGGATTTTTTAGTAAAAAATAAGTGATCAATTAAACCTTAAGGCCTTATTGTTATCTTATAAGTATAGGAAATGAAGGATCAAGATCAAAAATGGAGAAATGCAATTTTGCATGGAGGACCTGAAGCTGAAAGAGCATTCAGAGATTTATCCCTCTTTTATGGGCCTAAACTATATTCCCAAATATTCAAAATCCTCAAAACAGATAGTCTTACTAAAGATGTTCTTCAAGATGTTTTTATAAAAATATGGCTCAATATTGAGCAGTTCAAAGAGAAATCCTCTTTTTATTCATGGATCTTCAGAATTGCCCATAATGAGGCCATTAGTACTTTCAATAGAGAAAAAAGAAAAACTGCAATTTCTCTAGATCATGAGCTCATTGAGATTTTACCGGGGGATTCGGATCTTGAAGGTCGAAATCCAGACCAAATACTAGAACTCTTAAACGAGGCTACTGATGAATTACCTAAAAAACAGGCCCTGGTGTTTGAGTTGAAATACTTTCAAGGCCTTAGTTATAAAGAAATACAAGAAATAACAGGGACATCTCAGGGAGCATTGAAGGCCAGCTTTCACCTCGCCAAAGAAAAAATAGAAACCTTTTTAAGGTTCAAATTAAACCAATTAACTTAAAGAACATCTAATAAGAGAATGAGCAAGAAAAAAAACATACTCGATCACATTAAACCTGCGAAAACAACCGTCCCTTCAAGTGATTTTTTTGCCGGTCTTGCTGCAAAAATTACTCACGAGTATCCCAAAGAAAAGCCATCCGAAAGATCAATACGCAGACGCCTTTTTTATTTTGCTTACGCAGCAGCAGCGATTTTAGTAATTGGATTTATCGTTTTTCAAGATTTTAATGTCCCCGTGAGAATCGAGAACTCTTTAGAGTCAAATCTCGCTCAGGTAAGCAATGCTGAAATTATTAATTATATAGATCGGCATATCGAAAACTATTCATCGGAGGAGATTATTGAATTTGCGAGCGTTGTTTTGGAAGGAGAGGTTGATCTTATTGCTGATGAAAATTTTTTACCCAACGATATACAATTCACAGATATTGAAAAATATATTAGTGAAGAAGAAATTAACCTATATGAATTTTACGAAGACGAATTATTAATTTTTTAAATCAATTTACCATGAAAAACCTATTAATTGTATGTGTGGTTTTAACTAGTTTTCAGCTATTTGCACAAGAAAAAGAACAGAAAAACGAGAAAAAAGAACGGATTGAAGCCGCAAGAGTCAGTTTCATAACTAAAAAGCTTGAATTAACTCCTGAAGAGTCAAAAGCCTTCTGGCCCCTAATAAATGAGATGGAAGTAGAAATTAAGGCGTCAAGGAAAGCGATGAAAGAACGCATTAAAGAACTAAAAAAAGATGATGCAAAAATTGATGAAGAGACGTACAAAAAGATCCTTGACGATATGCATGACCAACAAGTCTCAATAATTGAAATTAAAAATGACTATTCAAAAAAAATCGGAACGATTATTGGCTATGAAAAAGCATTCAAATTCGAAGTTGAAGTTCAGAAAGAATTTAAACAGCAGCTCATGAATCGTATGAAAAATGCTCCTTCTAAAAGAGGAGGTCCTGGAGGTCCTTCAAACCCTTCTAATATGAATAAGAATTAAATACTTAATTTAAAAAAGCCCGGGAAAGTTCGTTTCCGGGTTTTTTTTGCTTTAAAATTCTGCGTTGTCTCGGGCCCTTGGAAAAGGAATGACATCTCTTATATTTGACATCCCCGTTAAAAACATCACCAGTCTTTCAAAACCCATTCCGAATCCAGCGTGAGGGACTGTTCCAAACTTTCGAGTTTCCATGTACCACCAAAGCTCTTTCTCATCAATATTAAAATCTTTGCACTTAGATTTTAAAACATCTAAACGCTCTTCTCTTTGAGAGCCTCCGACAATTTCGCCAATGCCTGGAAATAGAACATCCATAGCTGCAACCGTCTTTCCGTCATCATTTTGTCTCATGTAAAATGCCTTTATACCTGAAGGGTAGTCTCTTAAAATCACAGGGCACTTAAATTCTTTTTCGACCAAATAACGCTCATGTTCGCTTTGTAAATCCGTTCCCCATTCAACGGGAAATTCGAACCTCTTCTTTTTATATGCCTTCGAGTTACGCAAGACATCTATGGCTTCGGTATAAGTCAGGCGTTTAAAATCGTTATTTGTAATGAACTGAATACTTTCAATAAGTCCTAGATGACTCCTTTCATTTTGTGGTTTTTGACTTTGTTCTTGGGTATATCTTTGGTCTAAAAAAGACAAATCCTCACCGCAATTATCAAGAATATAAGTACCGATGTATTTTAAAAACGCTTCGGTCAAATCCATATTGTCAAATAGATCATTAAAAGCAACTTCCGGTTCAATCATCCAAAACTCTGCCAAATGACGAGAGGTATTTGAGTTTTCTGCTCTAAAGGTAGGTCCAAATGTATACACCTGACCCAGTCCTAATGCGGCAAGCTCAGCCTCAAGCTGCCCCGAAACCGTTAAATTGACTTGCTTTCCAAAAAAATCTTTACTGTAATCTACATTCCCCTCATCATCTAAAGGTGGGTTCTTAGGATCAAGCGTACTCACCCTAAACATCTCTCCCGCTCCCTCCGCATCAGAACCTGTCAAAATAGGTGTGTGGATATAATTAAACCCTCTTTCATTGAAGAATTTATGAATCGCAAATGATGCAGCATGTCTAATGCGAAAAACAGCTCCGAAGGTATTCGTTCTAAAACGTAAGTGAGCCTGCTCTCTAAGTAAATCGAGACTGTGTTTTTTTGGTTGAAGAATTGTCTTTTGAATCTCATCTGGATCTGCGGATCCAATAATTTCAAATGACTCGACCTGAAGCTCAACAGCTTGTCCCGAACCCTGAGATTCAACAAGGATACCTTTTAAACAGACGGCCGCCCCTGTACTAATAGGCCGCAACGCAGCCTCCTCAAACTTTTCAAAATCAATAACGCCCTGGATATTTGCCATGCACGAGCCATCATTTAGCTGCACAAAACGCTTACTTCGAAAAGCACGTACCCATCCTTTAATCTCAATCTTCTCACCAAGAAAATTAGCTCCGTTATTGAGCAGTTCAGAAATTCTTATTCTAGCCATGGTACAAAATTAAAGGTTTTTTCCTTGACAAGGAATGCAAAACATGACGCAATTTTCAAGAAAAGGAAGAAAGAATTTTGAATTGATTTAAAATTCTATTTCAAGTCTCAAAGAGAAAAGATAAATTTATGAGATCAAATTATTTCTACTTTTTATGTTTAAACTTTTTTTTATAAGCTTCATTCTCTTGTTAAGCACCCCTTTCACATTTTCACAAACCATTTATGGAATTGATGTTTCTCATTGGCAAGGCAATATAGATTGGGAGCTCCTCAGCGAAGATGGCTATACATTTTCGTGGGTCAAAGCGACTGAAGGAATGACCTATACGGATCCTATGTTTTTCAATAATATAAGCAACGGAATGGCTACCGATATTGTCATGGGTGCTTATCATTTTGCACGACCGGATAATAATACAGCAGAAGAAGATGCTACTAATTTTTTAAATATTGCTTCCGACTATATTGGGCCCGGATTTCTGCCGCCTGTTCTTGATCTTGAGAATCCTTATTCTGGAGGTCAAGTAATTGTCTTGACAGACCTGTTCACTGCACAACAACTAAGTGATTGGGTGGCTGAATGGATGGGTTTAGTAGAAGCATCAACGGGTATATCTCCTTTTATATACATCAACGGGAATTTCGCGAACTACCTTAACCCCTCGTTAAATTCCTATGGCCTATGGTTTGCGCAACCAGATGAAAATCTAGACCCACCAACAAACATAGGTTCATGGTCAGAATGGGGATTCAAACAGTATTCATGGTGGGGAAATGTCTCAGGAATTAACGGTGATGTAGACCTAAATATCTTCAATGGGAGTATTAGCGAATTCAATGACCTGATCGGTTTAAATACTGCTGAAATTAATCATCCCTTAGCTAGAAACATTAAAGCTTACCCAAATCCTGTGATAAGCCACCTTACTTTAGATGGCCAAATTCCAGCCAATGCAAGGTTTAGCTTAAACGATATGAATGGGGTATTACACCCTATAAAACATAGGGACGGAAGAATTGATGTCTCCAAGCTTCAATCCGGGTTTTATTTCTTAACGATTCTAATTCCCGATAACCCCACTGTAATTCTGAAAATCTCAAAGGCATAAGGAAGCGCATTGAATGAAGATTTAAAATGATTTTGTGTTTTTTGAGAATAAATTGTCATATTCGTAAAAAAAACGCACTATGACAGAAGCTCAAATCCACTTAATGACCAATCATTTTCCAATAATACTTCCGATGATAGGGGGTGTTATTCTCATCCTTTCTTTCTTATTAAAATCAGCTGTATCCAGAAGGATTGGTTACTTCATTGTCGTTCTAGGGGGCTTATTTACGATTCCGGCTTTCTTCTCTGGTGAAGGAGCTGAAGAAATTGTAGAGCACTTAGGGAAAAGTCATGATTTAATCCATGAGCATGAAGAAAAAGCGGAAATATTCGCATACCTATCTTACCTTATTTCTTTGGTTTCCTTAGTTGCACTTTGGATGAATTGGAAAAAGAAATCTTATGAGAAGTTATTATTCCCTTTAGTAATTATTGGGTCTTTAGGACTTGCTGTTCTAGCTTTCCAGACAGGAAAAAGTGGAGGAGAAATTAGCCATCCTGAAATTCTGAATCAAGAAGACTAATTCACCCTTTCTTTTTTTCTTTTTATGATAGATTAGGCTGCAGTCTTTTTTTCTGGACATTAGACATGATGATTTGTAAATCCTGTTTAATTAAGTTGATTTGTTCCTTATAGCGCTTTCTTTCGTTTACAAGGCTCTTTAAAATCTCCTTGTTCTTTAATTTACCTTTGGACAATTGCTCTGCGTATTTTACCTCCATGTCTGACCATAAAGCAAATAAGCGTTCAGACTTTATATGCAGTTGCTCTACTTTGTTTTGATAGTAGTTTCTGATTCCATCCCCGGACTTATTAAACATTTCTGATAGTTGGATTTTGATGTTATTCACTCGATTTTGCACAATGACATGCTCTTTTACTTTTTTCAAATCATAGGTGACACCAAAAAAAGAAAGTCCTTTAATAATCCATTTACTTGGGTCATATGCAAACCACTTTACCCCATTTCTATAATCCCACTGAAATTTATGATGGTAATTATGATAGCCTTCACCAAAAGTGAACCAGGAAACGAACCAGGAATCACGTGCCGTAGATTTAACATCATAGGTGCGTCGGCCTATATAATGACACAAGGAATTAATAAAGAAGGTGGCATGATGCACGATGGCGAGCCTTAAAAATCCAGCCCAAAGAAACGCGCCAAGAGGTCTACCGTAAATGAACCCGATGGCCAGAGGTATAATAAAACCAAATAGAATTCCAATAGAGAAATAATATTTATTCTGGAACTTTATAGCACTCTTATTGGTCAAATCCTTGACGCCTCGTACCCGACTATTTTCTTCAGGGACGTTTTTTACAATCCATCCGATATGGGCGTGCCAAAACCCTTCTGTTATCGAATATGGATCTTCTTTTGTTTCTGCTTTTGTGTGATGAACTCTGTGGTCTGAGCACCACTTTAAAATTGTGTTCTCAAGTGCCATAGAACCAAAAATCATGAGTATCCATTCGACAAAAGCATTGGTCTTATATGCCTTATGAGCAAACAATCGATGGTAGCCCATAGTAATGCCCATTCCCGAAAGGAACCAAAAAACCAATAACAATAATGGCTCTTGCCATACAACTCCGTTATAATAAACATAGATCCCTGTTCCAAAAACGCCAATCAATGGAATCAAGGTTAAAATAATCACCATATTCCAATTGTACTTCCCTTTGTTATTAAGCTTGAAATTTTTCATTTTAGATGTCTTTTACTTTGTAACTGAATTCGAGTTAAATTGTTTTATTAATGTGGCGTTATTTCCCATTTAGGTCTGTCATGGTCATATTAAGGCCAATCGTAGAAAATGACTTTATGAACTTAATGGCTAAATCTATTTTTTCTGTCAATTCAATGTTTTCGATTTTAGACCATTCGCCTAGGACAAAATCTGCTTGTCTTCCCATAGGATATGCATCACCTATTCCAAATCTTAATCGAGCATAAAGCTGAGACTGCAGCACTGCTTCAATATCTTTAAGACCATTATGCCCCCCTGCAGAACCCTTCCCTTTCATCCGTAGTTTACCAAAAGGTAAAGCAAGATCATCATTAATGACAAGTAGGTTTTCAATTTTCACACCCTCTTTTTGAAGCCAATATTGCACTGCCTTACCTGAAAGATTCATGAAAGTGTTGGGTTTGATTAATATCAATTTTCGGCCCTTGAATTTAATCTCTGTACGGTCTGCGTGACGTTCGGTGGAGAAGGGAATCGCGTGCTCCTTAGCCAATGCGTCAACCACCTCAAAGCCAATATTATGCCTTGTATTCGCATACTTCATACCAGGATTTCCAAGACCAACAATTAAATACTTCATCGAATCATTTACCATTGAGGGCATGCGTCGCATGCATTAATCGGTTTCAAATAAAATAACCATCCAACGAGAACATGAGCTTCCAAATAACCAAACTGATGGCTCGCTATAGAACTATAATCCTCAGGTCTGGTTTTCACATTGTTTTGAAGCATATATCCACTACTTAAACCCGGCTGAATATAAAAGTGTCTAAAGAATTCAAACCTAGCATCTGCATGCAATGACAAGGCTAAACCTGATAAGGAAGAAGTAAACATTGATTTTCGGCCTGCAAATGTGAAATCATTAATTGAAAGAATGGCTCCTGCTCCAAAACCAAATAAAGTAGAAAATGCAAACCATGCAGAATTTCGTTCTCTATACAGCTGGTCCACGCGCGTAATCTCGGCACGTATATAATTTAACCCATTGCTGTTTTCGTAGTGGAAGGTTTCCTCTTGGGTGATGACAGGCTCATTAATATAAGTCCCAGACCAGTTTGTTTCAAGATCTACTCCCGGATTAATTGTCCCCGATAGTTGGTAGGGGACATTGTCTTTTAAGACATATTTCATGTGGTCATAGCCCAAAGAAACAGCCCAGTTTTTCTTAAACACGTAACCCACTCTAAAATTAAATTGGGGTATCGTTATATTTTTAATATTAAAGTAATTGTTAAAACTAAACTCTTCAGGGCGGTCCTCTGCTTGGCAACCTTGGAGTGTGAAATCGTATCCCGCACCTGTGAAATTAATATCACTTTTCGTGTAGAAATCCCGGTTATAACCCCATTGTAAAAATATAGCACCAGGATTATAGGACTTTTTAGGTTTCGGTTTATTTCGTCTTTGAGCAAAAGACCCAAAACTTAAAAACGCAACCAATAAAATTAAAATGTATCTATTCATTCTGAAATCAATTTAATCCATTTCTCTTGAGAAATTATATCCTCTAGGACAAAATGCATTTTTTTTTCTTTATCAAACCATTCAACGAGTCCAACTCCTTTTCCAAAATAGTGTATACTTTGAAACTCTTGTTGTGTTTCTTTTTTAGTGAAAGGGTTAAGAATCGTATATCTCGCCTGCTCCTCTAATTTAATACATTCAATGGGATCTGAGATGACATTCTTCACATCGGTCCCCTTGAAGTCTCTGTAAAGCTCCATCAAAATAACAGTTGAGTCTTGAAATCCTGAAAATTTAGAGGCGTATCGCGTCACCTTATTTTTCTCAAATGGAAACAATTCGTTCTTGTAGATTGTCGCTTTTTCCTTTTCCCCAAATCCATTGACGACCATGTGGTCAAGAACATTTAATGAATCCAAATTGTAATTATAGGCCTCCGTTATGCGACCAGTCTGAGAGTATCTTTCAACTACAATATGTTTTCCTTCGGAATCCTCAACTCCGTAAATTCTATGGAATTGTTCATTCATTCCATGAACAATATCTCTATACTGGTAAATCTTTTTGGTCGTATCATAGACATAAAAATACGACGCATTTGGATGAGAAGAACTCGAATTGATTTCATTAGAATTTTCGACGTTCTCGTGCTGTCCACAGGCTGAGGTTAAACAAAGAATAATTGCCAAAATCCTAAAAACCATTACTTGGACATTTTTAAAAATGAAATTTCATTTTCCGAAAGATGTCGGAACATACCTCTTGGCAAGTCTTTTTTAGTAAGGCCCGAAAAGCGAACGCGATCGAGTTTCACTACAGCAAGACCCATGGCTTCAAACAATCGGTGTATAACCTGTTTCTTACCTGAACTTATTTCAATCCCTACTTCGCGAGAAGTTCCATCTAGAACATGCGTAGCGTCTAAAACTTTAGTCTTTCCATCCTCAAGTTCCACGCCTTCAGTTAACTGTTTTAAATGGCTCTTGGTTACAGGATTGTTCAGTTCTACATGATACAATTTCTTCGATTGAAAACGAGGGTGGTTCAACTTTTTTGATAAATCACTGTCATTAGTGAATAACAATAATCCCGTCGCATCTTTATCTAACTTGTCAACAGGGAAGAGTAATTCCTTACACGACTTCTGAACAAGACTATACGCCGTTTTTCTTCCTTTTGACTCACCGACTGTAGAATAGAACCCTTTGGGTTTATTCAAAAGGACATATCTCTTATTATATGATTTAATGGTTTCTCCATCATATTTAACGCTGTCTTCTGGTTTCAACTTGTGCCCCAATTCGGTGATGACCTTGTCATTCACCATCACGACTCCTGCAGCAATCAATACGTCTGCTTCTCTTCGGGAGCATATGCCCGCATTGGAAATAAACTTATTAAGTCTTACCTCATCGCTAAAAGAGGGTAAAGGGTCACCTTTTTTAAACTTTTGACGGAATTCAATGTACTTACGCTTGTCGCGCTTTGAAACATTTTTATCTGGTTTTTGATTTTTTTTATCTCGACTCATTACAATTAGGCACTAAAAGGAAATTTTGCTTTTAGGCTACAAAGATAGGCAATTTCAAATGTCTCTGAGAAAAGTATGTTAATCCATTTTTAGGCGCGACACATCAAGAATAAGTGCATCGACTTCTTTAGGATTGGTCCCGTCATAATAGCCACGAATCTGTTTATCCCTATCTATTAGAACAAAGTTGTTGGTGTGTATGAAATCGCCTCCCGCATCGCCTTGGTTTTTTGCCTCGGCTGGCTTTAATAAAAAGAAAGATTTACGGGCCAACTCGTACAGCATTGATTTCTCTCCCGTAAGGAAAAACCACTTTCCAGCAATTGCGCCATGTTCATCCGCATAAAGACCTAAAGCCTCTGGCGTGTCTTGGTCAGGATCGACAGTGAAGCTCAAGATCACAACATTAGTGTCCTTTTCATGAGCTGACTGAACCCTTTGCATTTGAGCATTCATAATAGGGCAGATTCCCTTGCAAGTCGCAAAAAAATATTCAACGACCCAGATCTTATCCTTTATCGAAGAAGATTGAAAACGTTGGTTTTTTTGATCAAAAAATTCAAAATCCTGAATATAATGTCCACGACCTATATTTCTTAATTCCGAATCAACCATCTCAGCATTTACATCCATAGGACTCAATACGTCAAGTTTCTTTTCCTCACTCGGTTTGTTGAAGTAATAAGCGATAGGTACCAGAACGACCATGAGCAAAACAAGCGACAATATTTTTTTCATAATAGCGAAAAGTTATCAAGTACCTCTTCCATTCGTTTTTGTCGTTGATCTATATTGCCGAATAGAATTGAATAAGGCAAATTTAATTCCTTTAATTGGTTTTCATAAATAAAAAACAAACGCTCCCTATCTTTTGGGTTCTCGCGTAAAGGATCCTCTTCCCATGGGATATCAGGCTTGCAAAGAAAATAATGGTCAAATTCTTGCGACGCTCTTAATAACAGAATTTGATCTGAACATTTATTAAACTTTTCTTCGCACCATATTTTCATGACAAGCATTTCGGTATCGCAAACAATACGAGACCCTTCCTGCAGATTTCTTTTGAATTGTTCGCGTGCGATATGGTCGAGGTCCTCTTTCGTGTATGATAATGAAATCGCTAAATAGTCTCTTGCGTATTCAGTAATGTGTCTCCCAGAGATCCTGTCAGCACACCATAAAGATGACGTAGATTTGCCAGAAGATTCTGGGCCAGTAAATGCAAATCTAGGCATGCGCGTTTTTCGATTTTAACCGCAGACGCCATTCCCTGTATCCATAAAATGAAAGTAAAAGATAGGTGAGATATAAAAGAACTGAATTCTCCATGCCTTGTTCGAAATAAAGGACCATCGCCAAAACATTAATAACCCACCAATAGAACCAGTTTTCAATGATCTTTTGCGCCGTTAAATAAGTTGCAATAATACTAAAAACGGTTACGAATGAATCCAAAACTGCTGATTCCTGATTCGTAAAAGAAATTAGATAATAGGCTGCTCCAGATAAGAATAAACCTAAAATCAATACGCCTAAATTAAGTTTAAAGGACAATCTACTAACCATTAGCCGATCCTCTTTCGCCCAATTAAAAAAACCCCAAAAACCAAGAAAAACGTAGACAATTTGTAATACACCCTGCAAAAATATATTAGTTTGAAAACTCAAAAAAGAATAAATAAAAGCACTTAATATTCCGAATAGCCAACCATAACGAATTCCTTTAATGATGAGAATGAGGTAGGCTACACCAAATAAAATAGCAAGGTTCTCTAACATGATTTAGTAAAACAAATACTTTTTTGATGAAGCCGTCCATCCGCATTGACTTTTATAGTCGACAAAGAATACCTTAACATCTGCTTGGCTAGCATACTCCACAAAAAATATTTTTTTATCTGACTGACTCGCATAATCGACAAAAAACCAAGCCCCATCATTTTTGCCTGCTTGACTTGAATAATCCACCTTAAATACTTTAAGATCTGCTTGGCTCGCATATTCTACAACGAACACCTTAACATCCGCTTGACTTTCATAGTCGACAGAAAATACTTTTTGAGCTTTTGAGAAAAGAGAGAAACAGGTTAGAAATAATAGAAATAGAATAGTTTTCATAGACGTTTTTTACCAAAGTTAAGCATCATTTTCATTATTTAAATTGCTTTAATAAAGCCATGAAGTTATTCCTTTAAAAATAAATAATTATAACTCGGATAGAGAATTGATAACTCTTCAAGATAGAGGATTGGCATATAACGACATTTATCCCACACCAATGTTTTGAACATCTGAGGCGCGTGTTGTGAAACTGAACCATTTGGAGGGGATAGCTCAACGCACACGCCTAGGCGTTTTGTTTTTGCACGAATATAATTTTCTAAGCCAGCGCCGTATTCTCTAGGATCCTTAGATACTTTTGCCATTTTCAACCCACACTTATCTGCAATCCGTATGTTTAATTTTGTGTCAAGACCTTGAAAATTGGCATGGGTGCCTTTATCTGCCCAAAAAAGCACGTCTCCCTTTGTATGGAATGAAAGCGTTAATAAAGGAGTAATTGAGTCAACAAAATCCTGGAGTAATTTCACCTCTTTAGCCTGGCAAGGATAGTCCCCTTTATGCCCTTGAGAAGCTGGATTTTCTTCAAATAAATGACCGTGCTTTACTTCAAAGTTTCCATCATCAAAATTATTGTTCAGGTCAATACCTAGACCATTTGCTTTCCAATCCGAATAGGGGCCGATCCGTTTAATGGAGGCTATCGCATTTTTATAAGATTCGATCCCCTTCCAATCCTCTTGAGCAATTTTCACCCCATCCGGATTCGCTAATGGGATAAGAAAAAGATCATACTCATTTAATATTTTATCCGCTGAGGGGTAGATCCCATTACTATTCTTTAATGAAAAGAGAAATTCATTACAAAACTTCAAGACAAATTTTGAACTAAAAAATTCTCTAGCATGCAAATTACCAACAAGTAGAATGGCTTTTTTGGGCTTGGTTGATGTATCTGATATTTTGAGAACAGGTATCGCTTGACCGAATTCGGAGTAACCGAGTAAGGACACCTCTAAATAATCTTCATATAAATAAATCATATCCACGACAGCTTCATAAATCATTGAAACCGAATAGCGCGCAGAGTCCTGGATCATCAATTTCCTCTGCTGAGAGAATGCCAACAGGGGCAAGACAATAAAAATGATGCAAATCCATTGCTTATTAGTCATGGTAGGATACGATTTTAATTGCTTATTTTTGATTTTAACAAACCAAAGGTAATGACAAAACAAGCTTCTTTGTGCGAAATGCTAAATATTGATTTCCCTGTGATTATGGCTCCGATGTTCCTAGTCTCGAATGAGGAAATGACCATTCAAGCCATCCGAAATGGAATAACTGGAGCGATTCCTGCGCTGAACTATCGAACAGTCGAAGATTTAAGGAGTGCAATAAGGCGTATTAAGCAAGAAGTAGATGGGCCATTTGGAATCAATCTTATCGTAAACAAATCTAACTTCTTATATAAGGAACAGCTCAGGGTTTGTTGCGAAGAAAAAATATCATATTTCATAACATCATTAGGTTCTCCCGCAGAAACAATAGCCATGGCTAAAAAGCATGGCGTTAAAGTTTTTTGTGATGTAGTGGATGTATCATACGCTAGAAAGGTTGAGGCACTAGGTGCAGACGCGATCATTGCCGTAAATAAAGAAGCTGGTGGTCATGCAGGACCCACTCCTTTTTCAGATTTAATTCCTGAACTTAAGAAAGCGTGCTCTATTCCCATTATCTCCGCAGGAGGTATTGGCGATGGTCAAGGGATAAAAGAAATGATCGATTTAGGCGCGGATGGCGTTTCTATGGGAAGTATTTTTATTGCGACTAAAGAAGCTCCGGTATCACAAGATTATAAAGAGGCTTGCGTGAATTATGGTGCTAAAGACATTGTTTTTACAACAAAGCTATCAGGGACTCCCTGTACAGTAATCAACACGCCATATGTCGATAAGATCGGTACTTCTCAGAATTTCCTTGAACGGTTTTTAAACAAAAATAAAAAACTAAAAAAGTGGTTTAAGGCGATCACATTCATGAGGGGAATGAAAAGTTTACAAAACGCAGCGTTTTCGACCACCTATAAAACCGTTTGGTGCGCAGGCCCTTCAATCGAATATGTAAAAGAAATTCTATCTGTTAAGGAAGTAATCGATGGATTAAAGAAGGGATTTAACGCTTAGGCAATAAGATTCGAAAGGTTGTTCCCTCATTGATCTTTGAAGATGCAACAAATACTTTTCCCTTGTGATGCTCCTCTATGATTCGTTTTACAAGAGCCAAGCCTAGCCCCCATCCTCTTTTCTTTGTGGAAAACCCAGGTTCAAAAATGGCTTTTTGGTTTTTACTTGAAACTCCCTTTCCAGAATCTTTAAAGTCAATGGCGATCGCCGATTTTTCATTTGAAACAGTCACCTCCAGCCTTCCGACGCCTTGCATTGCATCTACTGCATTTTTACAGAGATTTTCTATAACCCAGTCCATCAAAGATGCATTATGGAAAACACGAATATTTTCGGATGGGGCTTTTTGAAAAACGAGCTCCACTTTGCTGGATAATCTTGGACGTAAATATTCTAAATTGTTTTCAATGGTCTTGTTGATATCCTCTTCTTGGAGTTTGGCTTCTGATCCTATTTTTGAAAATCGGTCGGTAATTCTTTCCAATCGGACAAGGTCCTTTTTCATTTCTTGAGTAATCATTGGATCTACTTTGATATTCTCTAAGTGTGACTGCCATCCCATTAGAGAAGACAAAGGTGTGCCGAGTTGATGTGCGGTTTCTTTAGCCATACCTGCCCAAACCCTTTTCTGCTCCGCCTTGCGATAAGTTGAAAACAGAAAGTATCCAACAAATATTAACAACCCTAGAACTAAAAACTGTATGTAAGGAATCCATTGGAGGTAAACGACTTCTTGACTATCTGAAAAGTACAGCTGCTTCTTACCTGTTCCAAAATCAAAAGTTAATGGCTTATTCTGGATTGCCCATTCTTCTTTAAGAGATCGCAGGTCCAACGAGGAGCCTTTCACATTGGATGCTTCCACAATCTTTGAGGAATCGTCCCAAAGAATAACCGGGATCAAACCTTTATTATCCTTAAGCTCATCACTAAAAGAAGCAATTAGAAAATCACTTTTTGTCTGAAGGCGTTCTAACTCAAAAGAACTGCCAAAAACAAATTGAAGGAACTCACCATCTAAATACTCTATCCGTTGGAACTGTCCTAAATCAGTCCATTGTCTCGCTTTAATTTTACAGATAGAATCCTGCTCATATTCACTACGGTATTCATTAAACAATGAATCCATATTCCGAAACTGCATGACCTCGTTATCCTGAGTTAATAAAACAACTGGGATATCGATATTTGACTGAATGATGGAAAGAGAAAACTTGACGTCCTGATTTTTTGATAAATCAGACTTTGTAAGTAATATCTTTTGGGCCTCTACGACCAGATCTATTTTTTGTTTTTCTTTTTTTTTGAGCTCGGTAAAAATCGCATTACTCAACTGCACTAAATCGCCTTTCTTTTTAATAGACGTTACCCATTGTTTCGCTTTTGATTTTTCTCGCTCGGCAATTTTAGAAACAAAACGATTAGAAAGCAATAAGGATACGGCAATAACAATAAGAACCATTAAGGCTAGAAAGATTTTCCATCGCTGCTTGTTAAGATGTAATCCGTTGTGTGCTTTTCTCATTCAAAGCTAAAATTAAGGCTTATCTTTGAATCTATGAATTTCAAAATTAAGAAACCCCTTGATGTCTTTATTATATCCCTATTGGCTATAGGAGTTCCTTTATTTCTATTTCCCATTAACTTATTCCCGGGTGAAATTGTTTCTCTAATTAATGAAACGGAACACATTACAGAAGCCCCACTAAGTCTATCTTATTTTATAGGATTGGGTTATGAAACAGAGGATATGGCTTCTATAAAAGACTTTTATTTAACAGCGAGAGGCTATGCCTTAGCTGGATGTCTTTTACTTGGGATCCCATTTCTGATTTCCTATAGAGTTTCGGTGAAAAATAAAATTACATCAAAGTCATAAGGATTTTGTGCGGCCTCCATCAACGGGAAGGTTAACCCCATTTATATAATCGGCTTCATTGGAGGCTAAAAAAGCAATCGCTCTTGCAACTTCCTGTGGCTCTGCAATTCGCTGCATAGGTACTTGTGCTGCCATTGAACTGTAAACTTCATCAACTGTTTTATTGGTCTTTGAAGCTTTAGATGAGGCAATATCGGAGAGGCGGGACGTATTTGTGGCTCCCGGTAAAACGTTATTTACGGTTATGTTATACTCTCCTAATTCATTCGCTAAGGTCTTACTCCAGTTGGCAACGGCTCCCCTTATTGTATTTGACACCCCAAGACCATTTAAAGGTTGTTTTACGGATGTTGATATTACATTAATGATCCTTCCAAAACCTGAGGCGATCATTCCGGGAATCAGTGCTTGAGCCAAAATATGATTGCATATTAAATGTTGTTGAAAGGTATTGATGAATTCTTCGGGCTTTGCATCCTTTATCAAACCTCCCTTGGGGCCCCCCGTATTATTGACAAGAATATGAACAAAGCCATTTTTTTGCGCTATATATTTTTGAATGACTGCATTCAATTCATTGGGCTTTGAGAAATCAGCCACTAAAAAATCATGCTTTTGATTTTCTTGACCAACAGAAAGTTCTGAGAGTACATTCCTTAGTTTCTCTTCATTCCTCGCCAAAAGAACAACAGAAGCTCCCCGACTAGCAAGTAAAAGCGCTGTTTCTTTTCCAATCCCTTGAGAACTGCCAGAAACGATTGCTGTTTTGTTGATTAAGTTTTTCATAAATAATAAAAATTACCCTGTTAATATTCATATGACTTCAAATAATGGACAATATATTTAATACTATCATTAGAATTTCATATTTTAGTGCACACAAATTTAAAAATTAAAATAAATGAAAAAACTACTACTTTTTAGTTTCGCTTTATTCGGAGTCTTTACGGCTACCGAAGCGCAGTGCGATTCACCCTCTTCAGCAAGTCCTCTTGCTTTTTGTGGGGGCTCTACTGTGGAACTTGAGGCGACAGCAACAGCTGCCGTTCTAACATACACCCTCATTATGACCGATGCTTGGGGAGATGGATGGAACGGAAATGAAATTACCATTTCAGCAGACGGAACCGTTGTCCTTGCGGATGCAACGATTACAGGCGGAACTAATGGAACTGCGACTTTTGATGTGCCAGAAGGATCTCTGCTTACAGCAACCTGGGTTACAGGTAGTTTTACAAGTGAAGTTTCTTTTGAAATCTTAGATGACGCTGCGAATTCTGTTTATAGTGGACCTTTTGGTGGAACCATTGACTATATCGTTCCTGCTGATACTTATACCCTAAATTGGTATGATGCAGCTGGCGGTACTCTTTTAGGCTCAGGTTCTCCTTATGATGCTTCAGCTATTGCTGCATCAACAGGGTCTTATAGTTTCTTTGTAACTCAAACGGGTACGGCTTGTACAGAAAGTGCTGCTGTTGAAGTTGTGGTCAATGTTGCAGATGTAAATGTAGACCTATTGGTTCAAGATGTTTCTTGTATTGGTAACACTGACGGAACTTTTTCAATTGCTACGGTATCATGTGGATCGGCACCATTTAGTTTTTCTGTTGACGGCGGAGCCTTTGGCCCTGCACCTACGGACTTAGCTGCTGGAGTCTATATTGTAATTGTAGAGGATGGAGCAAGCCTTCAGAGTTCTCCTATTACGGTTGTAATTGGTACGCCAGCGACGGTTATTCCTGGGCCTCCTTCTGCTGATTCTCCTTTGTCTTTTTGTGGTGGTTCAGCCAGTATTCCTCTTGAGGCAACAGCTAGCGGCTTACCGGTAGTTTTCACAATAAATATGTTTGATTCATTTGGTGACTCATGGAACGGAAGTTCAATTACAATATTTGCTGATGGGGTTCCTGTATTGACGGACGCAACAGTTGGAGCTGGAGACTTTGCAAGTGCTACATTTGTAGCAAATGAAGGGGCTGTTCTAACTGCAACTTGGGTAACGGGTCAATGGACAGGCGAGGTGAGTTTTGATATTTTAGACGGCTCTGGAGCTACCATTCACTCTGGTGGACATGGTGATTCAGTTGACTATACAATCCCTGCAGGTACGTATCCATTAAACTGGTATGATGCCGCTGGCGGAACATTATTAGGTAACGGCTCTCCTTTTGAGGCTGTTGGTACATCTGTTATACCGACTGCAGTAACTGGTTCATATGACTTTTTTGTTACACAATCAAATGGCGGTTGTGAAAGCAGTCCTGTTCAGGTAACAGTTGATGTAAATGATGTAAATGTTACCTTATTAGTAGCCGATGAAACTTGCACTGATTACACAAATGGTGGTTTTTCTATTGACGTAGTGGAATGCGGTACAGCACCGTTCTCTTTCTCAGTTGATGGTGGTGCTTTTGGACCAGCGCCTAGTTTAACTGCTGGGACGTATGAGATTGTCGTTCAAGATGATTTGTTATTTGAGAGTTCTCCTATGATGATTACGATCAATACATTAGAAACTGTAATTCCTGATTCACCAATGGCTGATTCAGCATACTACGCTTGTGTTGGAGATACATCAGCGCTATTGAATGCTTCTGGAGATATTGCTTCAACAGATTCTCTATTAAGTACGATGGCTGGTGGAAATGGTTCAAACGGAAATATGTTTGTTCTTCACGCGTTGCAAACAACAACGATTTCGGATTTTGCAGTAAATATGAATCCTGGAGTTGGCGACCTTGAAGTATGGTATCGTCCAGACAATTACCTAACAGTTGCTGGAGCAAATACAAATGCCGCTGGTTGGACCCAAATTGGTATAGCTACAGGCGTTACATCTTCAAGTCCTGCATATACGAACATTCCTGTACCCGTAAATATTACGATTCCTGTAGGCGAATTTTATTCCTTCCATGTATTCGCTTCAAACGGAGTTGCTTATACCAATGGAACTGGATTAGGAAATGTTTTTGCTTCAAACGCAAGTCTTGAATTCATCGAAGGTCATGGAGGTAACCCTCAATTTAACATGACATTTTCTCCGAGAGTATTTAATGGTCTCATTCGATATGAGGCAACACAAGAAATTGGTGTGACTTGGTTCGATGCAGCAACAGGTGGTACTGTTCTTTTCGATGGGCCTTCATTTGAAGCCGTTGGAAGTTCAATTCTACCAAACACGGACACTGCAGGAGAGTATGACTTTTTCGTAGCATCAAATAACAATGGCTGCTACAGTGAAGAAGCTATTGAAGTAAGTTTATTTGTATCTGATGTAAATGTTTATTTGTCTTCAGTAGATGCTTCATGTAATTCAGGAGCGGATGGTTCATTCGTTATTGATTCTGTAAGTTGTGGTGAAGCGCCGTTTACATTCTCAGTAGATGGTGGTGCAGCAGGTGCAGCGCCAACAGACCTGAGCCCAGGAGTTTACGAAGTGGTTGTATTTGATAATCTTGGAGACTCTTCAAGTGTTTACTTTTTAACGATTGGTAGCGCTGGTGGCCCATCTGATTTAGTGATCAATGCATTAGCTGATACGAGTGTTGAAGTATCATGGGTAGCAAATGGTTCTGAAACAGCTTGGACTGTTGAATATGGTGAGCCAGGATTTACACCAGGTGCTGGTGAAGAAATCGGTTCTGCTATGTTTACTGATACGGTTGGATTTATAAACAACTTGTCAGGTAACACAGATTATGACTATTATGTAGTTGCTGATTGTGGCACAGGTGTTAATGGTGACTGGGCAAGTATCTCATTCACTACAGACTGTGGTTTCTACGGGGTTCCTTTTACAGAAACTTTCGAAGATGATTCTGAAACACGAATTTGCTGGTACAACATCAATGAGGTTGGAACTGATGACTGGACATATCAAACAGGTGATGGAGGTTTTGGTGCAGGTAATGCTACCGATGCCGCTTATGAAGGTGACTTAAATGCTCGTTTTGTAAGTTCATTTACACCCTCAACTTCAAAATTAGCATCCCCAAGACTTGATCTTACAGGTCAAGACAGTGTTGCGCTTGTATTTGCTTACGCTCAAGAAACATGGGCAGGTGACCAAAACATCACAAAAGTATTCACAAGAAATGGAGATAGTGAACCATGGGTTGAGATAGCATCTTATGTCGTCGACACACCAGACTGGACCTTAGACACTTTGTTTATAGTAGATACAACAGATCAACTGGAAATTGCGTTTGAAGGGTCCAACAACTATGGATACTCAAATGTTATAGATCAAGTTCAAGTGCTTCCGTGTGCTGTTGAGCCAGGAATAGATGGTAGTGCGAATGTTTGTAGAGCGGAAAACTTTGTTGACCTAAACACATACATTACTGCTGGTGAAACATATGGTTACTGGAGCTTCCCTGCAAATGAATCATTTGTAAGTGGTTCTACGGCTGACGTACAATTCTTGCCTGCTGGAACGCATGACTTTCTTTATGTTGTAAGTACGCCATGTACTTCTGACACTACCGTTGCTTCTTTAGTCATCTACGGTCCTTCTTCTGCTGGTAACGACGGATCTGATACAGTTTGTTTAAATGAGCCTTACAACTTGTTGACTTCACTGTCAGGTACGATTGACTTAGGTGGTAGCTGGATTGATCCTCAAGGCAATGACCTAGGAACTCCAAATATTACGGGTGGAACAATACCGGGAAGTTTTAACTTCTCTTACGTAACAACCAATGGAGTTTGTGATGCTGATACGTCAACTGTTTTACTTTACGTTGATGGTGATTGCGATTACTTAGGTTTATTAGAAGCTGATTTAAGTTTCTTTGAAATGTATCCAAACCCAACAAACGGTATTTTGAACATTCAGGCAACTGAAGCTGAAGGATTCTTTAGTGTTGAAATTACTGACTTGAATGGAAGAATCATTGAAACATACAAAAACTACATAACAGGAAATGAAATCAAGTCGGTTGACTTGACATCTTCAGAAACTGGAACGTACTTTGTAAAAGTTTACAATAACAATGTATTCAAAACGTTTAGAGTTGTTAAAAACTAAGAGCGTTTAAACAGAAATTAAAGGGAGGCATTTTGTCTCCCTTTTTTTATTTTAATAACTTCGATATCTATGTTCAAGTTACCTGAAATACCGACCAGTATTTTCTCTAAGATGTCAAAACTCTCAACGGAAAACAATGCCTTGAATTTATCACAAGGGTTTCCGGACTTCGATGTTTCGCCTCAGCTCATTGAATTAATTGGAAAAGTGTCTAAGGATGATGTTCACCAATATTGCCCGATGCCCGGGCTTCCTGACTTACTGGAACAAACAAGTAGCTTGGTCAATCAATCCTATGGAAGAACACTTAATCCGCAGACTGAAATTTTAATAACCGCCGGTGCCACACAAGGTATTTTCACAACGATTCAGGCGCTAGTTTCTTCTGGTGATGAAGTCTTGATTCTCGATCCAAGTTATGATTGTTATGGCATGCCCATTGTTTTGAGCCAAGGAGTACCTATTCGAATACCCTTAAGTGATACGTTTCTGCCTGATTGGAAACGAATCAGAGAATCTATTACTGACAAAACAAGACTTATTATTACTAACAACCCACATAACCCATCGGGAAGAATTTGGACCCATGAAGACATGTACGCGCTTTCGCAGTTGTTGGATGAAAACAAAAATCTTTATCATCTATCCGATGAAGTTTACGAGCACATTACATTTGATCAACCACACCTATCTGCAAACTTATATTTAGGGCTGCACACAAAGACCATCATAGTATCTTCGTTCGGTAAAAGTTTTCACATCACGGGGTGGAAAATCGGATATGTCGTTGCTCCTGAAGAAATCATGAATGAACTTAAAAAAGTTCATCAATACTTAGTTTTCACAGTAAATAGTCTAAGCCAACACGTGCTTTCCAAATATCTAAAGACTCAAAATGTAAAAGATCTCGGAGGCTTTTATAAAAAGAAAAGAGATCTTTTTATAAAAGGAATGGAGAAAAGTAAATTCAATTTATTACCCTGTGAAGGTTCCTATTTTCAATTGGCCACTTATGAGGCTATCTCCGATGATACGGATGTTGCCTTTTGTGAAAAATTGGTAACTGAATTTAAAATTGCGGCAATTCCGATCTCCGTTTTCAGTGAGAAACAGGACCGTAGGAAAATCGTGAGGTTTTGTTTTGCTAAAGAAAATCAAACCTTAGAAAAAGCAACACGTTTATTATGCAAGATTTAAAAGTCGCCATTCTACAATTCGATCAACATTGGGAAGACAAACAAAAAAACTACTCAAAGATTCGCGCGCTATTAAAAAACAAAGAAGGCTGTGATTTACTTTTAATTCCAGAAATGTTTCATACCGGTTTTACGATGAACCATCTAGAACATGCCGAAGAGATAGCGACTTCATTAGGAATTGAATTTCTAAAAGACTTAAGCGTAAATCTAAATTGTGCAATCTATACTTCTTTAATTATTAAGGAAAAAAACAAAACCTATAACCGTGGTGTTCTGATCTCAAAAAATGAAATCACTTACTACAATAAGCGTAAATGTTTTAGTCTAGGTGGAGAAAATGAGCACTTTACTGCCGGAACAAAAGAAGTTGTTCAAAAGCTAAAAGGATGGAATCTTAACCTTCAAATTTGCTATGACTTGCGTTTTCCTGAGCTTATTCGAAATGAGTTAAAGGATGGCCTTACTCCGAAGTATGATGCGCTTCTTTATGTTGCAAATTGGCCAAAAAAAAGAATTGAACACTGGAAAAAACTATTGCAAGCTAGGGCCATTGAAAACCAATGCTACGTCATCGCTTGTAACCGAATTGGTACGGATGGAAATGGCATAGAATATAATGGAAATAGCATGACTATTCATCCAGACGGGTCTCTTTTCGAATCAAGGTTAAAAGAGGGTCAGGAGGGTTTAGAAATAGCCAAATTGTCTTATATCAATCTGAATGAGTTCCGTAAAAAATTACCGTTTCTTCAAGACCGCTAAATTTAATTTAGAGTTTTGTATATTTAAGCACTTTAAATTAAATAAATGAAAAATCTACTACTTTCCGCTTGCATAATATTTACTGCTAGCCTTATTTGGTCGCAAAAAGCACCAAGAATTATTTCACTTGAGGAACTGATTACTATTGAGAAGCCTTCTTTAGAAACAGGACTATTAAAAGACGAAGGCATTACGATTTGGTCTGATGATTTCTCAGATGAAAATACGTGGACAATTGACAATAGCGGACAAGCCGCTGACTATGGTTGGAACATCAATGCAGTTTCTGACGGATGGTATTCTACAAATGGAATTAACTCCACTTCAGGAGGAAACTACGCCGAACTTGTAAACGGAGACCCCTTCGAAGAAACTCAGGCTCTTGATGTGGTATATACCCTTACAACTTCAGCTCCTATTGATGTGATTGCATTGGCTGGAACAAACCAGGTTACTTTAGAATTTGAGCAATTTGGTGCGAGATTCAACGACCTTCAGCAAATTCTATACAGTACAGACGGAATAACTTTTACGCCAATTGGAGACAATCTAGACAAACCGGTTTTATCTGCTTCAGGAGGTTCTGCATACGCGAATCCAGACTTGAAGCAAATTAATTTAGGGACTCTACTTACGCCAACAAACCAACCTATCTGGCTTCAATTTAGCTGGACGACAAATTACCCAGGATCGGCTGAAAACCCAAACGTTTGGGTAACTTATGGTTGGTATATTGACGATGTTCGTCTTGTTACCAATCCTGGCAATGACCTTGAGGTTACAGATACCTTCTGGGGTACAGAAGGTCTTAATTATTTTCAAATTCCTATCACACAGGTTGCTCCAATTGACTTCGAGGCCGTATTATTTAATGGTGGTGTCACAGCGCAAACCAATGTTGCCTTGAATGCTGAGGTAAACGGCGGCGTATTCACAGGTTCAAGCGACCCTATTACTATTGGTTCTTTAGGTATAGATACAATTGGCTTGAGCACACAATTTACGCCAGATGCAATAGGCAATTATACTGTTGTTCAAAGTATCACTGCAGACTCTTTAGACGATGTCCCGAGTAACAATGAAATTGCAAACATTAGCTTTTCTGTTGTAGACTATATCTATGCTCGCGACAATAATGACGTTGGAGGAAGTACAAGCAATGGAACGGATGGATTTGAAGCTGGTAATCTATTTGATATCTGGGCCGATCAAACACTAAAAGGTATAGACGTAAGAATACCTGGAGGAACAAATGGTGTCACAGCTGGAACAGAATTCTTTGTAAAAATATACAGTCTCGATACAGAAGGTGAATTTATTTATGAGAATGAATCAGACCCCGTTCTTGTGACGCAACAGATGCTCAATACGAGCCAGACTATAGAATTATTATTCCCTACAGACCTTTTTGCAAACACAACCTATTTGGCTGTAGTTGGCTCCTATGAAGAAGGATTCCGGGTTTCAACGGCAGGGGCTTCAGATCCTCAGACTTCATTCTTTTTAGATTTAGCGGACAATACTTGGTATTACCAAACAGGTACACCATTTGTTAGGCTAAATTTTGACCCGACGATTGGTCTCCAAGAAAACAGCTCCTCTTTTAAAGTAGGAAATGTATTCCCAAATCCCGTTGATGGTGAAGCCACTTTAAAAGTTTTCATGAACAATGCACAACAAATGTCATTGACTATAACTGACCTGTCAGGAAGAATAGTCTATTCCGAGAACAAGACATTACAGCAAGGCGAGAATAATATTGTTTTAGATTCCAAAAACCTAAATAGCGGTATATATACTGTTCTTTTAAATAGTCGCTTGAACACTATTTCTAGAAAAATGGTAGTGAAGTAAGCCTAAAATAAATTGTACTTTAAAGCCGGCTTTCGCCGGCTTTTTTTATGATGGAAATTGAATTAGGATATCTTGGCTTATTTTTAACTAGTTTTTTAGCGGCCACCATTTTACCGATAACATCTGAAGTGTTTCTAATCAGTATGCTGGCTTTGGGTTTTGATCCCTGGTTAACGCTCATTTATGCAACATTGGGTAATTCGGTAGGTGGATGGTTCAACTATGCTATCGGACGTTTAGGGAATCCAAAATGGCTCAAGCTTCTTAGGTTTTCTACAGAAAAAATCATGAAATGGGAAAACCGAGTTCATCAATACGGTAATTGGTCCGCTTTTTTTACTTGGCTTCCATTTATAGGAGATCTAATTGCTGTAGCACTGGGCTTTTTTCGAGCTCCGCTTCTGCCTAGTTTCTTTTTTATACTCTTAGGTAAATTCTTACGTTATCTCATTATAGTTATGCTTTTCAACCTAGATTGTCTTTAGAAGAAACAAATCTTTAAAAATAACGTAACTTAGTTTGAGGTGTTTATTGCACCGCTATTTTATACTATGGAAAGGATTTTTAGATTCATAACAAATACCGTTGACAGTTTTCGCATAAACAAGGAGCGAGAAGATTTTAATGTCATTTCAGATAACATTGACAGTGGAGTCATATTCAAGGGTACCAATCTTTGGATACTGGTTTTTGCCATATTTATTTGTTCCCTGGGGCTGAACGTAAATTCGACAGCCGTAGTTATTGGTGCCATGCTTGTATCGCCAATCATGGGGCCTATTATTGGCCTCGGCTTTGGTATTGCTACCTCAGATATAGCCTTACTGAAGAAAGCGCTATACAACTACTTATTCGCTGGCGTTGTTGCCCTTGTAACTTCAACTCTCTATTTTGCACTTACTCCTATTCATGTTGCCCAAACGGAAATGCTCTCCAGAACATCCCCGAATATTTATGATGTTCTCATTGCTTTTTCCGGTGGACTTGCAGGTATTATTGCAATCTCTAGTAAAATGAAAGGGAACGTTATTCCTGGAGTTGCCATTGCGACTGCATTGATGCCTCCGTTATGCACGGCAGGATATGGTTTGGCTACTCTTCAATGGACATTTTTCTTCGGTGCTTTTTACTTGTTTTTTATCAATACCGTATTTATTGCGCTTGCCACATTGCTGACCGCTAGGGTTTTGAAATTTCCTCAAAAGCAAGTTCTAGATGAAAAGCTATCAAAACGCACGAACAGGATCATTTGGTCCATTACTATACTTACCATTATACCTAGTATTTATTTTGGGTATACAATGGTTCAGGAAGATAGGTATTATCAAAAGGCTGTTTCTTTTGTAAAGAGTGAACTAGCCAAGCACCCCACAAAGAATACCTACTTATTGGAAAATGAAATTAATGCTGCTGGGCAAACGATAACCTTAATTTATGGTGGGGCAAATATTTCAGGTGAAGAAATTAAAAACCTCGAAAAAAACCTTCCCATTTTCAAGCTAGAAGGTACAGTCTTAGATATTCAAATCGGTTTTGGTAATAAAGAAGATGATGAGATTAATCCTCTGGCAACAGAGCTATTATCTAAGGAACAGCAACTTCAAGAAATTGAATCAGAGCTAGAATTAAAAAACAATAGCTTGGACAGTATTGTATCTCTAAACCTATTAAGTAAAAAAATATTTAAAGAATTAAAGGCTCAATATAACACGATAACTACTTTAACCATGCAGCCTAGTATAGAATATTCCGATTCCTCAAGTATTAAAGTTTGGTTGGTACGAATTGAGCAAGATTCCCTTCTTTTAAAGGAAGATCAGGACAGGATAGAAGCTTGGTTGAAAGAACGCGTTGAGAATAACAACCTGCACATTCAATATGATGTAAATACCCCCATGTTTTTTCAGCCTTTTAGGCGTTTCTTAAATCAATAGCGCTCGATTATAGATTCTGAAAGAATCTCTGAAATGGATCGATTCCGTTTACAATGTTTTCTATACTGTAACGAAGCATTATGTCTGGCAAGATCTCTTTGGACTCTCGCTTAGGCACCGCGCTTAATTTTAATGTAGAAATAGATATTGGAATCCGCGAATGCTTTAATACAACTCTGGCCGGGTTCCCGTGAGTCCCATCGCTGGAGCCAAAACATGGTGTCCCAATTATTTCACCTCGATTTTGTTCCTTAAACCAGGAGGCCATTAAGGCTGAAGCTGACATGGACAATCCATTTGTGAAAAGCGTACATTCTCCCGTATAGGTTTTGTTACCCGGGTTGGTTAATTGTTTTTGATATAAAATCGAAGATGTTGTGCCCTTATTACTTTTATAAAAATCATATTCTTTACTGATCATTCCCATAGGGTATACTCGCTTAGCCCTTTTTACAAAGTCAATTTTCTTTAAGCGAGATAAGGTTTCAAATCGATCTAAAGGGCTCCTCTTGTACAAGTAATTTAAATCAAAGGTAGCCGCGTCTTTATTGATATAACTTAAAACATATTCTAAAAGCAAAACATAGCCTCCCCTATTGTCTCGCACATCAATCACAACATGGTCTATTGCTTTTTTATCTACCTTATTAAAAAAAGAATCTATCCCTCTTTTAAATCTTTGCTCTCGACGTGACTCAAAGGTGCTCAACCCCAAATAAGCTGTACTATCATTCAATTTTGTAACCAAATCCTTCTTTTTATTCCATCTATTTTTACTGATGTATTGGTCCACCTTTAAGGTTGGTACATTTCTACTTAGGGTATCTCCTTTTAAAGAAGTAAATCTCATTTCTACCGGTTCATCTGGTGTTTTATTAAACACATTAAATACCAATCCCATCATTAATGAAATGATTTCGTTGCGTGCTTGAACTGATAAGCCTTCTGATGGAGCTAAAGACTCAGCTAAATCATACAATTCGTCAACCGCATATTCATTGATAGATAGTACTTCGACACCCAAGGGTATGGCAGCATGCTGAATTTTAGACAGATGAAATTTACCCCCAATTCTAGTTAAATAAAAAGGCGCTAATTGCCTTTTCTTTTTACAAAGCATTAACAAGTCTCTCGGGTTCAGAGAGGTGTGGGAGTCCTCTAAAACACCTATGAATTCATTGATGATTTGGGCGAATTCTATAACTGTTTTAGGCGTCTCAGTTAAAAGAACGGCTTTTTGATACGCCCGTTCAAAAGTGCTATCCGTACAATGATTATAAGGATCTGGATGCGTCTCTTTTATGGCTTCTCTGAGCTGTAACAAGTCTGAAAGCATCACTTTAGGGCAAATTAAAGCATGTAGATCCGATTGTTTTCTCATATTGGATGCTTCTAATTCACAAGGCTGTGAAAACAACATGCAAAAAGGGGATAATACTAAAAGTAATAGGACTGCTTTCAACGTGTTTAATTCGGATTCTAAATTACATCATAAGGCGAAGATTAACCGCTTTATATTGCAAAATCTATATTAAAAACGTTAAATTTAGAAATTGTAAAAAAAAAAATCACCCTCTATTGGTCTCTTAGTCGACACTTATGACAACATTTCTTATTTCCGGTGGTCGTGGTTTGGTAGGTAAGTCACTTGCGCAAATGTTAAGGCGCCAAGGTCACAAGGTTTATAAGTTAACTCGCTATCCCAAAAGAAAGGGTCATGTTCAATGGAATCCTGAGAAACAAAGTATAGATGAGAAACATCTTCATAAAGTTGAAGTGATCATTAACCTTGCCGGGGCAAATATCGCAGAGCGAAAATGGAGTAAGAATCGAAAAGTAGAATTAATAAACTCGAGAGTTAGCTCTATTAATTTTTTAAAATCTTCGGCAAAAAAAATGCCAAAACTCAACTATTATATAAGTGCATCAGGGATTAATTGTTACGGCTATAATAAGCACACTGAAAAAATTGAATCAGACGAATACGGTGATGATTTTCTTTCTGAATTAGTACAAGAGTGGGAACGGGCAAGTAATAGTTTCCAAGAGGTTTGTCCAGTTGCTATATTAAGAATTGCCATGGTGGTCGATAAAAGAGGGGGCGCACTTCAGAAAATAATGAAAACTGTTCGTCTAGGCTTAGGAGCACCTCTCGGTAGCGGAAAACAGTACCTTCCGTGGATACACATTAAAGATTTATGCCGAATGTTTTTGTATTGTATCGAGCATAAAAAGGAGGGAACCTATAATGCGGCAAATGGATATATCTCTAATGAAGAATTCATGAGGACGCTTACCACAAAAATGAAACGTCCTTTTTTCTTCCCTGCAATACCCAGGCCTATCTTATCTCTTTTTCTTGGAGAAATGTCTACGATGCTAACCGAGAGCTTAAAAGTCTCTAATGAAAAGATTAAAAACGCTGGATTTGAATTTTTTCATCTCAATTTCGACTCTGCAATAACGGAGATCGTAAAAAAAGAGGCTTAATAATTCTTTATAAAAGAAAAAAATACCCTGAAATTTCTAGTTGATATTATCGATTTAAAGTTAACTTCAATTAAAAGTATTTGAATGGCAAAAAAGCAAAAGATTTTCGTTTTAGACACTTCCGTTTTACTTCATGATCACCAATCCATTACCACCTTCGAGGACAATAGCGTGGCAATTCCAATAACCGTTTTAGAAGAGCTAGATAAATTCAAGGTTGGAAATGACACCAAAAATTTCTGTGCACGTGAGGTAATCCGATTTATTGACAGATTGTCAGGAAGTGGCGGTTTACAAGATTGGATTTCACTTGGAGAGGGAAAAGGCGGATTCCGGGTCATTATGGAGCATAAGCCCAAAGAATTGGATGCCGAAAATATATATGCGCAAGGAAAAAATGACCACAAAATAATAAATGCCGCGCTTTTCCTTAAGGAAAATGAAACCAAAAAACAGGTCATCCTCGTTACAAAGGATATCAATCTGCGAATTAAAGCCAAGGCGCTTGGGGTAATTGCAGAGGATTATGAAACGGGAAAGGTTTCTATCCAAAGTGAAGAAAAATCAAATACGATAGAGGATGTAGATTCTGAAAAAATACGAGAGATTTTCACAAAAGGTCGTATCGATGAAAATGGAATCCTGGGAGACAGTAAACTTGTAAATGGATACTATATCCTCAAAAATGGAAAGTCTTCTTCACTTGCCTTCTTTAACCATGCTGTCGACCAGATAGAGCGTATTGAAAAAGAATTCGTTTACGGAATTAAACCAAAAAATGCCGAACAAGCCTTTGCTTTTCATGCCTTGATGAATCAGGACATTAAACTGGTTGCAATTCAAGGGGTAGCTGGAACAGGTAAAACACTGTTGGCTTTAGCCGCTGCTTTGGAGCAAGCAAAACAATACAATCAAATTATTTTAGCGCGGCCAATTGTCCCCCTTTCTAATAAAGAAATCGGGTTTCTTCCGGGTGATGCAAACGATAAAATTGGCCCTTATATGGAGCCTCTGTTTGATAATTTAAAATTTATAAAGTCTCAATTTGGCGAAAACGAGAAAAAACACAAGGCCATTCTTGAAATGCAAGAGTCGGGTAAAATACTCATAACACCTCTTGCTTTTATTAGAGGACGAAGCTTGTCTAATATCATGTTTATTATTGATGAGGCTCAAAACTTAACCCCGCATGAAGTAAAAACAATTATCACTAGAGCGGGTGAGAATACCAAGATTGTCTTCACTGGAGATGTGCATCAAATTGACACACCCTACCTAGATGAAAACAGTAATGGACTTGCTTATTTAATTGATCGATTAAAGGGGCAAAAGCTTTTTACAAACGTCAAGTTAGAAAAAGGTGAGCGTTCAGATCTTGCAAATATGGCTAACGATTTACTTTAATCGATTTGAGGTCCTGTGAAAGCTTAACTAAGAAACACGTGCCAACTCCCCAAAATAAAGGTGCTTACCTGAAGTGGTCTTCATATGCAGTCCTTTTACAGTGATTGTACGATTTGAAAAATAAATTGACAAGAGCTCTTTTAAGACTTCTTGATCAACAGTGGGAGAATAGGTATTCATAATAAGGAACCCTTTTTCGGATAAAATCGCTGATGTAGCAGCAAGCATTTCGTCTATTTTATCTTCAAGTTTCCATTTTTCACCTTTAGCTCCGAGCCCCCATGCGGGAGGATCCAACTGTATTCCTTGGTAGATGTTCCCTCGTTTATGTTCTCTATTTACAAATTTCAAAGCGTCTTCATGAACCCAGCGTATGTTCATTAATCGGCTGCGTTCCATGTTTTCTTTAGCCCATGAAATTACCGACTTCACGGAGTCTAAATGATACGTGTCCGCGCCAATGTGTCTTCCAACACAGGAAGAAGCTCCTGTGTAGGCGAAAAGGTTTAGGAATTTATCGTCACTTGAAAGATGTTCCTCAATAAAGTCCCAATTTGTTTTTTGTTCCGGGAAAAGACCAAGGTGTTTATAGTTCGTGAGCTCTAATTTAAAAGTGAGGCGCTTGTACTTGATGTCCCATGAGGTATTTGTATTTTTCTTTAATGGCTTCCAAGTACCTTTATTGGAACGTTTTTCAACAAACTCCCAATGCGCCATTTTTTTCCATTCATCAAATGGAATTCCACTATGGAAATAAGCCTGTAATTCTGGACGGATCGTTATAATATTTCCCCAACGCTCGAGTTTTTTACCTCCTCCGGCATCTATGAGTTCGTAATCGTTCCAAGAATCTGTAAAAAGTTTATTTTCTGACATTCTATCGCATCTTAGGCGTTTTTTTTCTGCCCCCCATCATTTGAGCCATTCGCATTTGATTTTTGGAGGGCGCTATCTGAAGCTGTTGTTGCATGGTTCTAATTTGATCACGCATCATTCCTGCTTTATCAAGCTTTTTCGCCTCGGATAGTAAAGTTAACGCGTCCTTTTTACGGCCAGACTGGGCACATATACCTGCAAGGTGCATTCTGGCCATGGCATTGTCTTCTGGAGTCCTTAAGCCTAAGGATAATGCCTTGCGAAGCTTCTGTTCACACTGTGCCAAACCTAAAGTCTGAGCGCCCATGATCGCTTGAAGGAAAACCACATAAGCATGCTGCTTTCTTGGCAAAAACTGAGGGCTAGAGACCCTATTGATGTATTTAAAGGCTTTATCAGTATTACCTACTCGCATTTGATTCAAGGCAAGAATCATACTTGGATTTCTAAAAAAAGATAAAACAACCAAAGCTGTAATAAAAATCATTGAAATTCCCCATCCCCAGGATCCTGAGTAAAAAAGATAAACGTTAAATCCAAGTGCAGCGGAGGCTACTAAAATTCGTAATATAAATGCTATCATAATTATTTAATTGTTGCAATACATTTTAATTCGATTGCAATGGGCGTTGGTAGTGAATTTATTTCAACGGTAGTTCTACAAGGAAGGTTCTCCTTGAAGTATTCGGCATATATTTTATTATAAACTTGAAAATCTCTTTTCATATTTACTAAAAAGACAGTGACGTCAATCAGCTGGTCCCAACTTGATCCAGATTCTTCAAGAATCACTTTTACATTGTCAAATACGCTTCTGCACTGTGCTTCAAAATCAAATTCCAAAAAATTGCCGTTATGGTCTAGTTTCAACCCAGGTACCTTAGAATCATTAGAATCAGAACCTGCAACCCTAGGTCCTACCCCAGATAAAAACAAGAGATTTCCTGCTTTTCTAGCGTGAGGATAAAGCCCAACGGGTTTAGGGGCTTTTTGGGTTGAGATAGGATCTTCCATAGACTTGTGCTTTAACTTATGCAAATATAATACAAGCGCGTTATAAAAGGGTTATTATCCGTAACTTTGAGTTAATGGATCACTCATTTAAAAGTTCGCTTAGCGTTGTTATTCCAACGTACAACGAAGAAGGAAATATAGAGCTATTATACACGAAATTAAAAGAGACAATAGCGCCTTTAAGACTAGAAGCAGTAGAATTTATATTTGTTGACGATGGCAGCCAAGATCAATCATTGCAAATCATAAAGAAATTAGCCACCAAGGACACACAAGTAAAGTACCTGTCTTTTTCTCGAAATTTCGGGCATCAATTGGCTCTGAAAGCGGGACTAGATCACGCTAAATTTCAAGGAGTGGTTTCATTGGATGCAGATCTACAACATCCAGTAGAGTTGATTCCAGAAATGATCAATAAATGGAAGTCTGGTGCAGATGTTGTTTATTCAAAACGTAAGGATCAAGGTCTTCCATGGTTCAAACGGACAAGTTCCAAACTCTTTTATCGCCTGGTAAATTCATTAAGCCAAGTCAAGCTTGAAGACGGAGTTGCAGACTTTAGGTTACTGGATCAAAAAGTAATAATTGCGCTTCGAGAATATAAGGAAAGCAATCTTTTTATTCGAGGAATTATTCCTTCACTTGGTTTCAAGCAAGAGGCTATTGAATATATTCCTAATGAACGATTCGCTGGGGAAACGAAGTACTCGTTTTCAAAAATGATTCGATTTGCCCTAACAGGGATTACCTCTTTGAGTGCAAAACCACTCTATTTTTCAATTTATTTTGGGCTCTTCTTTGCTATGCTCGCTTTTGTTTACAGTATTTATGCCATTTATGTATTTGCTTTTGGTTATGAAACTGTCCCAGGATGGACCTCAATTATTGCCAGTATTTTATTAATTGGTGGGATTCAGCTAATCATGATTGGTATTATCGGCGTATACTTGGGTAAAGTGTTTGCACAAAGTAAACAGCGGCCACACTATATAGTGGAAGAAAAAAACATACTGAATGATTAAACGTTTTTTACTTAAATATAAGTGGCTCGTCCTTGTTTTTGTTTTTTTCGGAGGCCTATTCGCTTCTATTAGTTTTGTTAACCATTACAATTTTAGAACCTACGGTTGGGATTTAGGAATCAATCAAAATGCCATTTTTGACTACGCACATTTCAGATGGAATGACTGTATGATCATGCAACCATCCTTCGATAATGTTTTGGCTGATCATTTCTCGTTGTACCCCTTATTAATATCTCCATTTTATTGGCTGTTTGGTAGCTTTACGATGCTCGTCTTTCAATGGGCAGCAATTCTATTCGGTGGTTTAGGGGTTTATCGATTTGTAAGCTTTATTTCGAGTAATAAAAAACTTGCCACCTTTGCCGTAGTTCATTTTTTCTGTATCTGGGGGATCTACTCTGCCCTTAGTTTCGATTACCACGACAACGTTGTAGGCGCGATGTTCGTTCCTTGGTTTCTCTACTATTATAAGAAAAAAGAGCTTCGAAAGGCACTGTTTGTTTTTGTTCTATTATTGATTTCAAAGGAAAACATGGCGCTATGGGGAGGTTTTATTGTTTTAGGAATAAGCCTTAGACATTTGTTAAACAAAGAATGGAAGGAGCTCCAGTTTAGCCTCCTATTGTCACTTGGTGCCTTTTTCTACTTTATCTTCATTTTAAAACTCGTTATCCCAGCACTTTCAAATACTGATGGCGTCTATCTTCATCATTCATTCAATGCATTGGGAGGTAATTTTGGCGAGGTGATCGTGAACATTATTAAACACCCAATTCGGGCAATAGAGTTGCTATTTGAGAATCACTCTGGCGATTCTTTTTTCGATGGAATTAAATCAGAAACTTATTTGGCAATGATTCTTGCAGGCGGTTGGGCATTGTTTTTTTATCCCGAATACCTCATTATGCTTATTCCCATTGTAGCCCAAAAGATGTATAATGATTTGCCAATTAGATGGGGGATCAGTGACCATTACTCCATTGAATTTGCCCCTATAATTGTAATTGCACTCTATACCTTTTTCAATGAGTTGAAAAATAAAAAAATAAAATTAGCAGGGATGATGATCGCTATTTGTGCGGTCTCTACTTTCAAGTTTATGGAAAATAGAACCTCAGAATATTATAAAAAAGAGAATACAAAATTCTATTCTCCTGATCATTGGAAAAGAAAATTTGATGTGAAATCTGTCCATCAAATTCTAAATACAATCCCAGACTCCTTAAGGGTCAGCGCTCAGTCTCAGCTGGCACCTCATCTAGCTTTTCGTGATTATATTTATCATTATCCTTATAAAGGTGATGCCAACTGCATTGCTCTTCTAACGGCAGAAGAAAACAAATATCCGTTCAATGAGGAGACGTATCAAGCAGAAATTGACCGTTTATTAAATAATGATGAATGGACTATCTTTGCTAAAACATCCGCTGTTCTTATTCTTGTAAAAAAATCAAAATGACACCTCTTTTTTCAATATATCAGACAAAGAGACGTTATTGCAGTGTGAAAACTTTTATGTTAATACTTACCCTTGTCATGGGGAATTACTTTTGGGCCCAAATTGGTATGGGCCAATGGAGACTTCATGTTGCATCGGGGACAGCCATAGATGTTGTCATAGCTGAAAACACCGTTTTTACAGCTTATACAAATGGGTTGCATATTATGAATCGGGATACCGAAGAAGAAGAGCTTCTTACGGATGTTAATGGCTTGTCAGATATAGATATTTCTTCACTCTATTATGATTCTATTGAGTCCTGTGTACTTGTTGGCTACTCCAATGGAAATATGGATAAAATCACAGCTTCATCGATTTATAATATCGCTGCAATCAAGTTGGCACAGATTCCTAATTCCAAACGAATTAATCGATTCTTAAGATATGGAGACTATGTTTATGTCGCTACTGACTTTTGCATCGCTAAACTTGACCTAGAAAAAGATGAAATCAAGGACACTTATTATCCTACAAATGGCAATCAGCCTATTCTTGACCTAAGTTTTTCTTCAGATACTATTTTTGCATTAAGCGCTGACAAGTTAAAGTTTGGCTTGATTGATAATCCGGCTTTACCAGATGTTAGCCAGTGGGAAGTAGATCCCAGGCTGCCCATTCAAACCGAGCACTCTTATGTTGAAATTGAAAAATTCAACGGCAAACAATTTATACTATTTCAAAATGACAGTTATGGTTTAGACAGCGTTTTTTATCTCAATTCTACAGGGAAATCACTTCTTACGAATGTTCCATTTTCGCTTGAAATCAATTCGATAAACATTCTTGATGACACCACCTTTGCGGTTAATATGGAGGGTGGGGTTTACATTTATAATAGCCTTTTGACCAATCCCCTTTCCTACAACTCAAACAACTATTTTATTTGGATCTCCCCAGTTAGAACGGTTAGAAGTAATGAAGGTGTTTGGTCCGCTGACAACGGGAACGGATTGTTATTATTTAAATCGGGAGTAAGTTATAGTCGTTTCCCAATTGTGGGGCCAAACAATAATAATTTCTACTCTATGGATTGGCAGGACAATACGCTTGCAATAGCCAGCGGACGGTTGTTAGGAAAGCTTCCTTCTTTTAGTAATAATGGGATTCATGTGTTTAACGATGAGGCATGGGCCTTTCACAACAACAAGTCGGTTGAGGAATGGCAAGACAAAAACATTTGGGATTTTATAGACATTTCGGTGAACCCCAATAACCCGCTGCAATACGCAGTTTCCTCATACTCTGAAGAGCCCTTGACGATCTTTAATGGAGAAGATGTTCAACTATACGATGATGCAAATTCTACATTACAGTTTACAGAAATAAGTAATGGATGGTGTTTAGCATCTGATGTTTGTTACGATACAAAAGATAATTTATGGGTCCTTAATGGCTATACTGAAAGGCCTTTAAATGTATTGGATAAAGATAATATTTGGAGAAACTTTGATTGTGGATCAAGTGCTCGAAACATCTACACAACCAAAATGATTATTGATTTTGATGATCATATTTGGTTCGCCTCCGAAAACAAAGGGCTATTTGGATACAATTACAACAATACGCTTGATGCTGAAAATGACGATGAAATGCTACATGTTTTTACTGGGATAAATTCAGGGAATCTACCTTCGCCCAACGTAACTGCAATAGCAGCAGACTTTGATGGAGAGATTTGGATTGGAACCGATGCCGGGTTTGCCATCCTTTATAATGCGGCAAATGCTTTTGGAGGGAATCCTGGAGACTATGATGTGCAAAGGGTCAAGGTAAGCTTTGAAGGCAATGTAGAATATGTTTTAGGAAATACACACATTACGGATATTGAGGTAGATGGTGGGAACCGAAAATGGATTGCAACAGCGAATGCAGGTGTTTTATTACTGAGCCCCGATGGATCCGAGATCCTTGAACAGCTTACCACAGAAAACTCACCTTTAATTTCTAACAATATATTCGATCTTAAACTCGATCAGAATACCGGCGAATTATACATTATTACCGATAATGGATTGGTTTCTTATCGCTCTAACGCAAGCTACGAAGATGCTTCTTATGAAACCTGCACTGTGTTTCCTAATCCAGTAAGACCAAACTATGCTGGGCCAGTTACGATACAGGGCATCAGATACGATAGTGATGTTAAAATAACTGATGCTGCAGGAAATTTAGTATACAAAACAACCTCTAATGGAGGGACTGCAACATGGAATTGTAAAGCCTTGAACGGGCAGCGCGTAGGTACAGGGGTTTATTATATCTGGACTGCCACCAATGTCGGAAAAGACAAGAAGGTTGGAAAGGTGCTCATTGTAAATTAAGGACGCTATTAGGACCTTTAATACAAATAGGTTTTCTTAAATTGATTCCTCAAAATATTGGTGCTCTTTGAAATAATCAAGCATGGCCTCTTTAATAAGGTGTTCTTGGTCTTTTTTCTGAATTGGCGGAAGATTCTGAACAAGCTCAAAATGCGGCCAACCCTCTTCATCACGACCTTTATAATCATAATAACCTGCAGGCGCTAATAAAGTACAAATCGCAACATGGATTAAATCTGTTTTTTCTTGTTTGGAATACTCTTGGTGTCCTTTTCCATACTCATTGACACCAATCAAAAAAAGTAAAGCGTGGATGTCTAAGTCTTCACCAAATGTCTTTTCAAGATGCTTTTTAAGGTTCTGAAATCTAATTTCTATATCGTGGTCCATACCATACAAAGGTAATGCTTGTCTGCAATAAATCTATGACTGTAGGAATTAATTAAGACTAAAATTAGCTTTGCGCTTTGTAGCTGAATTTGTCCCGATATAAACAGTGAATGCGCCTGGTTCTGATTCCCATTTTCTATTGGCACTATAAAATTCTAACAATTCTGGGTCAATTGTAAAGCTTACTTTTTTAGATTCTCCGGGACCTAGTTCCACAAGTTCAAACCCTTTTAATTCCCGAACAGGCCTAGTAACACTTGCAAATTGATCGTGAATATACATTTGAACGACCTCTTTTCCTTTGACCTTTCCAGTATTTTTGAGAACAACTGAAGCTTCAATTTGGGATCCGATTGTCATTGAATTCGAGCTCATTTTAATTTCAGAATACTCAAATTCAGTGTAACTCAAACCAAAACCAAATGGATACAATGGGGAATTCTTTTCATCTCCATAATGTGACCAGAAGACACTTCCAGCATCTCCACCATCAGCACCTGGCCGGCCTGTACTCTTGTAGTTGTAATAAAGTGGCATTTGACCAACACTTCTTGGAAAACTCATGGGTAACTTACCGCTAGGGTTATAATCCCCATAAAGAACCTGTGCAATCGCATTTCCGCTTTGAGTTCCAAGATGCCAAGACTCAAGAATTGCTGGGATGTTTTGGTCAGCCCAATTCAAAACCAATGGTCTTCCATTCATTAAAACCAAAACGATATTCTTGTTGATTTTATAAATTTCTTCGAGGAGCTCCTGCTGGAACCCAGGAAGGTCTAGCCGAGTTCTACTTCTCCCCTCTCCAGACTGAAAACCATATTCTCCAAGGACCATAATAACCACGTCTGCTTTTTTCGCGGCTTTTTTCGCGGCTTTGAATCCAGATTTATCCGTTGTATTTATTTTTACTTCTTCATGAAAGGCAGGGATTGCATTTACAAGCTTTACACCTTGGGCATGACAGATCGTATTTCCAGTATAAGATGCCAAGCCTTCCAGTACAGAAACCGCCGAATTATTTTCGGCTGCAATCCGCCAATTACCCAAAGGGCTGTTTTTATCGTTCGCCAAAGGGCCAATAAGAGCGATTTTCTGACCTTCTTTTTTTAATGGTAGAAGCTTGTTTTCATTTTTTAAAAGCACTATTGATTTTTTGGCCATATCCAATGCGCCTTCTTGAATTTCTTTTGAACCTGTAACCCGTTTTTCTCTCTCTTCATCACAGTACCTGTAAGGATCATCAAACAACCCCAACTCGAACTTTACTTTTAAAATTCTACGAACCGCATCGTCAACCTGTTCCATGCTTACCTTTCCCTCTTTCAAGAGTGATTTTATCTCATTCAAATAGATATAAGATTCCATATCCATATCTGACCCTGCATTAAGACCCAATTCACCAGCGTGTTTTTTATCTCGAGCATAACCGTGGTCAATCATTTCTTTTAAAGATCCCCAATCAGAAACAATAAAGCCATCAAAATTCCAGTCTCCTTTTAAAATATTTCTTTGCAAATTCCTATCAGCTGTTGCCGGAATTCCGTTTAGGTCATTGAATGAATTCATAAAAGTTTTTACGCCAGCATCTGCTGCTGCCTTAAAAGGAGGTAACACAATGTTATGTAAGGTGTTTTCTCCTATATCCACCGTATTATAGTCTCGACCACTTTCAGCAAAACCATAAGCCGCAAAATGCTTTGCACAAGCTGCTACTGTATTTGGATCACTTAAATCCAGACCCTGAAAACCGTGAACTCGCGCTTCGGCAACACGACTTCCTAAATAAGGGTCCTCGCCTGCCCCCTCCATTACGCGGCCCCATCGTGCATCTCGAGTAACATCTACCATAGGCGCAAAGGTCCAATTGATGCCCGCTGCTGCTGCTTCCTTGGCCCCTAGTGACGCAGACATTCTCATCGCTTCTAGGTCCCAACTGGCGGTTTCTGCTAAAGGAATCGGACTTATGGTTTTATATCCATGAATTAAATCAAATCCTATAATAAGTGGAATACCTAGACGAGATTCGTTGACAGCAACCTCTTGAACAGCTCGGACTTCTTTTGCTCCACGCACGTTTAGCATTGACCCTACCCAACCTTTTGCCAAATGATCATATTTTTCTTTTGCATTTCCTTCCTTTGGTGTAGGCCCTGTAACGTTCCAAAACCCATTATACTGATTCATTTGACCGAGCTTTTCTTCTAAAGTCATTTTAGAGATCAGGTCATCAACTCTATTATCGATAGGGACTTCAAAATCTGTTTGGCCAAATAAAGCTATAGGCATCAATGACAGAAAAATGGTCTTCAAGAATCTATTTTGCAGTAAGAAAAGAAGATTAGATAAATGCATTTACGGTATTTAATAAACTTATTTAGAGGGTTAATTTAATGATTTCAGGCCAAAAACCAGCAAATAAACGCAGTTAATGTCAAAATAACACTAAGTGTTTGGTTCTCTCCTGATCGGGCACCTATAAAAAATAAAGTTGTTTTCCTCTAAGCGTGAAGCCTTATGCCAAAATTACGTGGTCAGATGTACCTATGATTTTTCAGTAGCCAAATACTTTTTATTCACAATCCACGCGAAAAAAGCGAGATATGCAAAACAAAGTGCGCAAACAATGTAAGACGAGTGCATCCCTATGATATCGCCTAATTTCCCTTGCAATGGAGGAATAATCGCCCCGCCAAGAATCATCATGACCATGAATGCAGATCCCTGAGAAGTGAATTTTCCTAAACCTGTTAAACTCAATGCAAAAATTGATGGCCACATGATAGAGCAGAATAACCCTCCACTCAGGAAGGCGAAAATAGCTATTCCCCCTGTCGTCATTAATCCAATAATCATCGCTAAAACGCCTAATAGACCAAAGATTTTTAAAGTTGGAGATGGTCTGTCCTTGCCTATAAAGAATCCTACGATTTGAACCGCAACACAAACTGCAAAAACAAAAAGATGTTTGACCTCAAATCCAGAAATAAAATTGAGACTTAGAACCACGCCAAAAGCGATGTAGGGAACAAGTACCATAAGTATTTTCTTCATTCCATTGGAAGGATTAAATACCGCTATTGCTCCTGTCCATCTACCGATCATTAGTCCGCCCCAATACATTGAAATATATGGCGCGATTTGGCCATCTGTCATACTTCCAAATTCGGGTAGTTTTAAAAGCGCTCCCAGATTACTTTGAATTGAAACCTCAACACCAACGTAGGTGAATATCGCCAACATCCCTAAAACTAACTGAGGGTATTGCATTGCCCCCCAGCCTTCTTTGGATTTTTTTGCCATCATGTTACTTAAAAGTAAACCGCCAACGACAACAAGCAGGCCACCTAGCGACAACCATAAAATTGACATTTCAGATGCTGCACTCAGTTTTTCGCCTTCTCCCAACCCAAGGTATTGTCTGAACACGAAAAAGAAGATCACCACCAAAAGCCCTGTTATAGTCAACAGCGATGTCATGGCCTTTTTTGCGCCATGAAATTCTGAATCCGCTTTTCCATCTGGTAATTTTTTAGAGAAGAAAAACAAAGCTGCTGCTGCTAGGAATAAGCCTCCAACGGCCATATAAAGATATTGGACTTTAGCTAGCGTCAAGTTCCCTACTGCTATTTCTTCTTTTATACTAATGTCTGCTTTTGCAGCTGTTCCAAATAAGATTAATGTGACAATAATTGGCCCTATGGTTGTTCCTAAAGAGTTTACGCCGCCGGCAAGATTTAATCGATGTGAACCCGTTTCAGGCTCGCCAAGTAATAACGCGAATGGATTTGCCGCGGTTTGCTGTAAAGAAAACCCAAGCCCGACTATAAACAGGGATCCCAAAACAAAACCGAAAGCAGAAGAATCTCCAGGTTCGGCTCCTGTGACCGCCATGATCATGGCTCCAGCACCAAAAGCAGATAGAATTAAGCCGTAAACAATTCCATTTCTTAGGCCCCACTTATTCATGATATCAGTTCTAGCGATGCTTGAGAAGATAAATAACATCAACGCTCCTATAAAATAGGCACCATAAAATGCAAATTCTATCAGCTGGCTTTGAAATTGATCTAAACTGAAGTATTCCTTGCAAAATCCAAGAAATACCGAATTCCCGGCAGCAATGAATCCCCAGAAGAAGAATACAGTGGTTAGTGTAAATAAGGCACTTTGATTTGTTTTCGCTTGCATTTGAGTTTTTTTTAGAGACCCAAATTAATAACTTTTTCCATTACACAACCTTTTGATACGATTAAGAATTTTAAACCCATGACAGTTTTGACCGTAATAATAGCTTTTCAATGACATTGGTTTTATACCGCATCAAAGCGATATAAACAAATTTAAAAAGACCAACATTCTTACCTGTAGCCCCAACGTTATCAAATAATACTATCCACAATATTGAATAGTTAATGAAGTTATGCACCCACTGTCAAAGCAGAATCTTTACGCGTTGCATCTGTCGAAATGGCATAGAATTAATTTTGGCTTGATATTGGTCTAATCAATGGCATGAACAAAAACAAACAAAAAGTAACCTTTAAGTGGGCATTCAAAGAATATATTTGGCCTCGTAAAGGGATGCTAGGAATTGGATTGATTCTGATTTTAATCCAAAGCGCATCTGGAATGGTGGCGCCGTATGCAAGTCGATTTTTGTTTGATGATATCGTTCCTAATAAAGACATGGATGGTCTTTGGGTTCTTTTAACTGTTGTAGCGGCTTCAATTTTAATTCGTTCTATGACCTCTTTCAGTCTTGCAAGGTTACTTAGTGTTCAGGCACAGCATATGATTTCCCAAATGAGAGTACAGGTGCAAAGCAAGCTAATGAAGCTGCCTATTGGCTTCTTCGATAATCATAAATCAGGGGCATTAGTTTCCCGGGTAATGACAGATGTTGAGGGTGTTCGTAATCTTGTCGGAACAGGGTTTGTGCAATTAATTGGGGGGGCGTTAACTTCTATTGCTTCTATCATTCTTCTGTTACAAATCAGCCCTATTATGACCATTTCGGTCCTAGTTCCAATACTAATTTTTGCTGTGGTGATGCTTAAGGCTTTTGGGTATGTGCGACCTATATTTAGAGAACGCGGTAAAATCAATGCTGAGGTTCAGGGAAACTTAACAGAAACTTTGGGTGGTGTTAGAGTGATCAAGGCCTTTAATGCTGAGAAACAAGAAAACGCCAACTTTGAGAAAGGTGTAGATCGTTTGTATCAAAACGTAAAAAAGAGTTTAACAGCAACCGCGCTTATTGGAAGCTCATCCATCTTTTTAATTGGACTTGCTTCGACTGGAATTATGGGGATCGGGGGCTACTTCATGATGGGGGGGACATTGTCTATGGGTGAATTCCTTTCTTTTACGCTATTACTTGGGTTCATGATTGCGCCAATTGTTCAAATGGGGAATATTGGAAGTCAGCTGACAGAAGCCATGGCAGGTTTGGATCGAACTCAGGAATTGATGAGCATGAAAGAGGAAGATGATCCAGAGGTTCGACATGAATTTTTAAAAGAGGTTAAAGGAGATATTGAATTCCATGACGTTTCTTTCAGCTATGAGGAGAGTAAAGAAGTATTGCATAACATTTCCTTTGAGGCGAAACCCGGAAGCGTGACAGCATTGGTTGGATCATCAGGTTCTGGAAAGTCTACAATCGCTGGCTTGGTCGCAACCTTTTTAAATCCTGAATCAGGCAAAGTAACCATCGATTCAATTGATATGGCTACTGTGAATTTGAGCAGCTTTAGACAGAATCTTGCCGTCGTACTTCAGGATGATTTTCTCTTTGAAGGAACGATTCGAGAGAACATTCTATTCCCGAGACCCGACGCAACGGATGTGGAGCTCCAACAGGCAGTAAAAGGGGCATATGTAGATGAGTTCACAGACCGTTTTGAAGATGGCTTGGATACTATTATAGGTGAAAGAGGAGTGAAGTTATCAGGTGGACAACGACAACGAATTTCTATTTCGCGGGCTATTTTAGCCAATCCGAAGATTATTATTCTAGATGAGGCGACATCCAATTTAGATACCGAAAGCGAATCTTACATTCAGAAAAGTTTGAACGAATTAATGAAGAATCGTACGACATTCGTTATTGCCCATCGACTGAGTACCATTCGCCAAGCAGATCAGATTTTAGTGATTGAAAAGGGAAAGATTGCTGAGCAAGGAACACATGATCAATTGTTAGCAGCCAAAGGAAGATACCATGAACTTCATACCTATCAGAGCCGAATCTAAAGAAGTTAATAATTCAGTGTTTGAGGTTTGGTTTGCTATTATAACAAGTTTGGAGGAGGGGATTAACGGTTCAATTAACTAAAAATGATGTGTTTTTAAGCATCTCGTATGGGCTTAAGAGTTGACCGCTTCACCCTCATCAATAAAACCCAGGCCTAGCGTATCTTTAACTTTTTTAACAATTGCTTTTTTATCAAATCCACATTCGTCCCAAAGCTCTTTTTGGGTTCCTTGCTGAATATATTCATCCGGGATTCCCAATCGTGTAATATCCGCTTTGTATTTTTGATCCACCATAAATTCGATAACAGCCGAACCGAAACCACCCATTAAACAACCATCTTCTACAGTAATTACTTTGTCGAATTTTGAGAAAACCTCGTGTAAAATCGTCTCATCAATGGGTTTCACGAAACGCATATCATAATGGGCTACAGAAGCACCCATCTCTTTTAATTCTTTAATGGCTTCTTGTGCAAAATTACCTGGATGACCGATAGTCAGTATGGCCATGTCATCCCCATTATTTACTTTTCTGCCTTTACCAATAGGGATTTCCTTCATAGGAGTTTTCCAATCCGTCATCACACCTTTCCCTCTAGGATACCGAATCGTAAAAGGACCTTTATTTGGTAATTGACCTGTATACATAAGGTTTCTTAACTCCTCCTCATTCATTGGTGCAGTAATCGTCATATTGGGTATACACCGCATATAAGCCAAATCGTAAGCGCCATGATGCGTTGCTCCATCCGCCCCCACTACACCAGCGCGATCAAGGCAGAAAACGACATTAAGGTTTTGCAGTGCCACATCATGCAAGACCTGATCATAAGCCCGCTGCATAAATGTCGAATATATATTACAAAAAGGAAGCATCCCCTCGACAGATAAACCGGCACTAAACGTAACCGCATGTTGCTCGGCTATTCCCACATCAAATGCCCGGTCAGGCATTGCGCTCATCATTATGTTTAAAGAACATCCCGACGGCATTGCAGGTGTAACCCCCATTATTTTGGGGTTTAATTCGGCCAATTCAACAATGGTATGCCCAAAAACATCTTGATATTTCGGAGGTTCTGGCGAAGCTGGTACAATTTTAACAATCTCTCCGGTTTCTTTATTAAAGACCCCCGGGGCATGCCACTTTGCAGGGTTTCCTTCCTCAGAATATTTGAATCCGGCACCCTTCCTCGTAATACAATGCAGTATTTTCGGGCCAGGAATATCTTTCAAATCTTCTAATATTTTCGTTAATCGAATGACATCATGGCCATCAACGGGGCCATAATATTTAAAATTTAAAGACTCAAATAAATTGCCTTGCTTCACGCTCGCTCCCTTGAGCATCTTTGATACTTTTGCGACAATACGCTGTGCATCTGAACCGATTTTAGGAACGCTTCCAAAGAGCTTCCATATTCCATCCTTTACCTTTTGATAGGGCCTAGTAGTAATAACCGTTGAGTCCTCAATCAAAGCGCCCACTCTGGGGTCTATCGACACACCATTATCATTCAATATAACGATGAGATTAGCCTCTTTTTCTAAGCCAGCATGATTAATCCCTTCAAAAGCCATTCCTGCTGTCATGGCCCCGTCTCCAATAATAGCAACGTGCTGTATGTTTTTGTCTCCTTTATAATTATTTGCAACTGCCATGCCTAAGACGGCAGAAACGGAGGTGGAAGAATGACCTACGCCAAAAGTATCATAAACACTTTCCGATCGCTTAGGAAAACCCGAAATCCCTCCTTTACTTCGATTTGTATGAAATTGTTTGCGTCGGCCTGTTAATATTTTGTGACCATAGGCTTGATGACCAACATCCCAAACAATAATGTCTTCTGGAGTATTAAAAACATAATGTAAGGCCACTGTAAGTTCTATAACCCCGAGACTAGCGCCAAAATGACTGTTCCCTATCTCGGATATGACATCGATAATAAATTGCCTTAACTCCGCAGAAACTTGAGGCAAATCCTCCTTCGAAAACTTGTCCCGTAAATCCTTCGGGATATCAATTTGGTCAAGAAAATTTCCGGGCTTAAATTTTGACATAACTGTTCGCCTGTAAAGTTAGATTTTTATGGACATTTAACCTAATGAAATGGAATTCATGAAGTTTTACGAACTGGCCTCTTCTTCCGAATTTTGAGGCGCGCTCTCTATTAAAAAAATGCTGACAATAAATATAATTAGAAGGCCATTTTTGAAGGTGAAATCTAGATAAACATTGTCAATATTTATTTGCCTCGACAAGAAGTATATGCCCAATGCTCCACCAAAGAAATAAATGAATTTTTTTAAATCATAAGGGATTGGGAAATGTTTTTGTCCAAGGAAATACGACAAGACCATTTGAATAAAATAGACAATCAATGTGGCCCAAGCGCAAGCCATGTATCCGTATTTTGGTATAAATAAAACATTAAGTGTGATTGTAATCAATGCCCCAAATAGAGCAATATAGGCTCCGTATCTTGTTTTCCCACTCAGCTTATACCAAATGCTTTGGTTGTAGTATATCCCCAGGAAAATATTTGCCACCAGTAAGACGGGAACAACTTTTAAACCGACCCAATAAGTTTCATTCTGAATAAAATGCTTGAAAATATCGAGGTTAAGGCTTACTAATAAGAAAACACAACACACAACCCCAATAAAAGCATTCATCACCTTGACATAAACCTGCGCCCTATTTTCTTTGTTTATTTGGCTAAAGAAAAAAGGCTCCGCGGCATATCGGTATGCTTGTAAAAAGATGGTGACAAGCATGGCTAGTTTGTATGAGGCGCTATATATGCCTACCTCAGATTCAGCATAGGATAATGATTCTGGTATCGATGGATCATATAGCATTTGTTTTAATAAAATGCGATCCAGGGTTTCATTAATGATACCTGCAAACCCAGCAATCGCCAGAGGAATTGAATAGAATGCCATTTTTTTAAAAAGCGCCCGATCAAATCGCTCTTTTAATCTGAACAATTTAATCATTAATAGAGGTTTTACTAACGAGGCTATCAGATTCGCGACCAAAATATAAAAGACGCCCTTCTCTGGGTTTTCAGGAGAAAGAAAACCAAGCATTAAGATTAAGTTCAATGTTATATTGACGCCTATTGAGCTGAATTGAATCAAAGAAAAACGAAGGGCTTTTTCCTCAGCTCTTAATTTAGCAAGAGGTAATGATGAAATTGCGTCAATCGCGACTATAGCGCCCAGTAAAAGGATGTATTCCCCATGATGCTCAAAAAGTAATATTTTCGCTAAGTCTTGATGGAATATGGCCAGAATCACAAAAAACACTCCATTCACAACAAGCAGTGATATCAGGGCTGTAGAAAATGTTTTTTCCTTATCCCCCTTCTTTTGAATAAACTTAAAAAAAGCAGTCTCCATGCCGAAAGTCAGCAATACAATCAGAAATGCTACCCATGCATAAAGCTCAGAAACGACACCGTAATCTGAGGGGTCAACAAAAACAGAGGTGTATAAAGGGACCAATAAATAATTTAGAAGTCTCCCTAATATAGAAGACAGGCCATAGACCGCTGTTTGCCCAAAAAGTCTCTTCACAGGACTTGTCATATTAATCTCTGAAATGCGCTTTTCTTTTTTCTAGAAAAGCAGATGTGCCCTCTTTAAACTCAGTGGTGCCAAAACATTTTGCAAATTCTTCAATTTCAACTTCATAACCATTGACTCCAGATTTATAACCCGCATTAACCGCTTTTATTGCCGAACGAATCGCCATCGGTGAATTTCTTATGATTTTTGAAGCCATCTTTTTTGCCGTATCAAGAAGTTCTTCTTGTTCGACAACCGAATTAACAAGACCGCAACGATATGCCTCATCTGCACTTATCATTCCTGCAGTAAATATTAGCTCATTAGCCTTACCTTTACCAACAAGTTGTGCCAACCTCTGTGTGCCTCCATATCCAGGAATAACACCAAGCGATACTTCAGGTAAACCCATTTTAGCATTAGAGGAAGCTATACGAATATGAGCAGACATAGCTAATTCTAATCCCCCACCAAGGGCAAACCCATTTACCGCTGCTATAATAGGTTTTGGGAAGTGCTCAACCAAGTCAAACAATAATTCCTGTCCTTGTTGAGCCAGTGAACCCCCTTCTGAAATTGAAAAATCGGCAAACTCTTTTATATCCGCTCCAGCAACAAAGGCTTTATCCTCTGCTCCAGTAATGATGACAACACCTACGTTTTGATCTAACGCAATTTCATTTAGGGCCCTATTGGCCTCTTGAATGGTTTGTTTATTCAGCGCGTTAAGCTGTTTTGGTCGGTTAATCTTAAGGACCGCAATGTGGTCGGCGATCTCAATGGAAATGTTTTCAAACATATGTAACAAAATTTGTGATAAATATAAGGCTTTCTAAGGTGTGAGATTTAGGTGGTAATTCCTTTTTCATAAATTCTCATTAATACAACGGAATAGGTCATAGAACTACATATAATTCGTAATTTTGCACGGCAATGGCTTAAGTAGTTACTACAAAACAGAACATGCTCAAAAAAATATTGGTCTTTACCAAGTTTCGCCTTTCTTTTCTAGTCGTGTTGTCTGCATTATCGGGCTATCTCTTTGCTGGAGGAAGCGATCTTATTGAAGTCACCTTATTAATGATTGGCGGCTCATTTGTAACCGCAGCTTCTAACGGCGCTAACCAAATTTGGGAAAAAGACATCGACAAATTAATGGCCCGTACCGCAAATAGACCATTGCCTATGGGGGACATGAGTTTGAGGTTTGCGTATCTCGCTGTGAGTTTTCTTCTTGTTATCGGTACTTTATTACTTTATAAAATAAATCTAAAATGTGCTTTGTTGGGGCTCGGCGCATTTATTTCTTATGTATTTATGTATACGCCCATGAAAGCTAAAAGTCCATGGGCTGTTTTTGTAGGGGCCTTTCCGGGGGCTATCCCTCCATTTTTAGGCGCTATTGCGGCGACGAATGCTTTCGGATTTTTGCCAGGAGTCTTGTTCTTCGTGCAGTTTACTTGGCAATTCCCTCACTTTTGGGCAATTGCCTGGGTCACCCATGATGATTATGCAAAAGCGGGCTACCACTTACTACCATCAGCACAGGGAAAATCAAAACAATCGGCTTTTCAAATTCTCTTGTATTCATTCGCTCTCATTCCTTTTAGTCTCATTCCATGGCTTTTAGATTGGACAGGGAATACAACCTTTGTCGTCGCTGCTTTGATGGGGACGATGTTCTTTATATATGCCTATAAACTCTTTTTAAGCCAAGAAGATGCAGATGCCCGTAAACTTATGTTCGCCTCTTTTGTTTATTTACCAATTATACAATTTACCTATGTGTTCGATAAAGCAGAACACATTAAAATTTTAAGTGATGGATTTATCTAAAGATTTAGACCCGATGGTCAACGAGAAAATGAAGAAAAATCTCGTGTATGTGAGCTGCTTTAGCATTGTTATGCTTTTTGCAGGATTGTCTTCAGCCTATATTGTCAGTATGGGTGATGCCTTTTGGTTAAAAGCACCGCTTCCAATTGCTTTTTGGTGGAGTACTGCGTGTATTATTTTAAGTAGTTTGACTTTTATTCTATCGATCAGAGCTGCAAAGAAAGGTCAAAATAATCAGCTCAAGATTGGGATGGGACTCACTTTGGCTTTAGGACTTCTATTCGTTTATTTCCAATGGACTGGGTTTGGTCAATTAATGGATAAGGGAGTACATCCTTTTCAAAACCATCTTGTTGTTACAGATGGTCGTTATGGCGATTATTTCGAAGTTAGAAAAAATGACCAATACATAACTGTAGATGGAAACGACTACCTTTTGAATGGGAAAAAGATGTCCGCTAAAGATTTTAATAGCTTTCAAAATTATATGAAGGAATTCATTTCGGGAGAAAACTACAATAACAAATTTAGACTAGTGACTTCGAAAAAAAAGACAGCGTTTACCTTAATATTCAAAAACACTGCTCTTAATATTAAAGACCAAACATTTTATTTAAACGATTCTACGCCGCTTAAATCTGCAGATGTCTTGCGTTTAAAACAACTCTCTCAGAATGTGGTTGATGGTCGTGGGGACTTTTTCGCGAAAGGGAAATTAGGGGTTGACTTTGACATTACATTCAAGGGAGAGAAACTTGAATATAAAAACCGAAAACTCTATTATAAAGACAAAGTGTTGTCAAATTTTTTGCAGATAAAAGCCACAGAATCTTCAGATATGGCATCCTCCTTTTTATACATCTTAATCTTCCTTCATTTATTACATATTGCTGCCACTTTAATCTATTTGAGTAAGGTTGTCGTACGTACCTTCTTAAACAGCTTTAGCCCAGAAAATCATTTGACACTTAGGTTAACATCTATTTTCTGGCATTTTTTAGGGCTTTTATGGGGCTATTTGATACTATTTTTGGTTTTTATTCATTAAACTTGCAGAAAAAATCTTGTAAATGGCGGGAAAGACGACACAATTAGATTCAAAAACATTATGGGGAGGAAAGGAATCTCCTTTTCAAACGAGCTACGGAAAATTAATGATGTGGTTTTTCTTGGTTTCGGATGCCTTGACATTTAGTGGCCTGCTCGTTGCTTACGGATTTGTAAGACATGATACTTTAGGTGCATGGCCAATTGGAGAAGAAACTTTTAACTCACTTCCGGGTTTAGGACATGGTTATCCCCTCATATATGTGGCATTGATGACTTTTATCTTGATTGTCTCTTCCGTGACCATGGTTCTTGCTGTAGAAGCAGGCCACAGAATGGATAAAAAAGGCGTTGTAAAGTGGATGATTGCTACCGTAATTGGTGGTTTTTTCTTTTTAGGTTCGCAAGTATGGGAGTGGAGTCACTTCATACACGGCTCTGAATTTGGAAGAATAGAATTAAGTGATGGTTCTGAAGCCATTGTCAAAGGACATTTTGGTGAGATAGAAAGCTTCACGGTAGTCGAAGCTGGTTTGCATCATAAGAAAGGAGATGTAGTTAAAGAAGACTTGATGCACACCTTTCAGCATGCAGCGGAAAACGGAGACATCAAAGCGGGCGGTCTTATTCATCTTCATGATGGGTCTGTTGCCAAAATTAAAAAGGCGCATGACCATGATATGGAGCTAACGATAAAATATACTGGCTCAAACTCTAAAAGAAAGATTGGTGATAAAATATCTGGAAAAGAAGCAGGGAAACAATATTACGCATCGCTCTACAGTGGGACTCCAAAAGTTACTTACGGCGCAAAATGGTTTGAAGATGGTGAGCATTGGTTACCAACTAAAAACGAATATGGGCCTCAACAATATGCTCATTTCTTCTTCTTCATCACTGGCTTTCATGGGTTCCATGTTTTCTCGGGAGTGATGATTAATATTTTGATTTTGTTTGGCGCCATGAAAGGCACTTACCACAAAAGAGGGCATTATGAAATGGTTGAAAAGACCGGTCTGTATTGGCATTTTGTCGATTTAGTATGGGTGTTTGTATTTACTTTCTTTTACCTTGTATAATTTTAAAAGACCTTAACCGAATGGAAAGAGATGATTTGATTGAATATTCTTTAGATAAACATCATTCTGAAGAAGAAGGAAAAAAGATTAGAAGTAAGATTTTAAAAGTTACGATCTTACTTACTTTAATCACTGTTGTTGAAGTTGCATTAGGTGCATTTATCAAGCAGTCTGCTGACATTTGGATGTATGTAAAATGGACTTTTATTGTGCTTACGCTCTTAAAAGCAGGATATATTGTAATGGTATTTATGCATCTTGGCGACGAGAAGAAGTGGATGAGAAACGTTATTTTAATTCCATACGCATTATTTATTGCGTACTTGATTTTTATAGCGCTTTGGGAAGCACTCGCTGTAGGTGACGCTTGGTCATCAGTTGCCGCTTAACTTAAGCCCTTGTCTAAAAATAGATTCAATAAGTTTATTGGTTTTTTTCTTGTGTTTGGCCCCGCCTTGTTACTCATATTTATTGGTACACGGAGTTGTGATCATAAATTTGAAGAACTAGATGACTATGGTATAGTACCTTCATTTGAATTTATTGATGCCTCTGGTAAGAGCCGTTCATCGGAAGAGTTTAAAGGAGAACTCCTATTAATAAACACCCTACAAAGTACATGTCCAGATAGTTGCTCTGTGTTGATGTGGCACTTAAATCAAACCATATATCAGCACGTTTGGAATAACAAAACGAAAAAAACGAAGAAAATTAGAATGATCTCGTTTCTTACAGATGGGCACGGGAATCCCGAAACAGACCTGACTGTCATAAATGCGGCAGTCAATGATCTTGCAGAACATTATGACCCTTCCATATGGATTTTAGCGACTGGGGACGTCAAAAAAATATACGATATCAAAAGCAATGGTGTGAACCTTCTAAATAATGAAGGAGACTTCCAAGAGCTCATGCTTCTTTTAGATAAAGAGCACCATTTAAGAATGGTTTTATCAGGGAAAATTGAAGGACAAATAAGAAGAATGAAGCAAAGTATGGCGCTGCTTCAAAAACAATATGACAAAAAATCATCAAAAAAAGAATGATGCGTTTTTTTCCTTTTTTTTCATTTCTTATACTCTTTTCTTGTGCATTAGATGAAAAGGAAGCCTCGCTCCCCTATATTGGGAATTACGACCTAGAGTATAGCACTAAAGACGGTGAAAATCATGTAGATACAATATACCAGCCGATTAGAGAATTCACGTACCTCAATCAAGATTCAATAGCTGTAACCAACAATACATACAAAAACAAGATTTGGGTCACAGAGTTCTTTTTTGCGACATGCCCGACTATATGTCCTATAATGAATGGTGAAATGGCGCTTCTTCAAAGGGAAATTAAAGCCCTTGGCGGCGATGCACAAGTGCAGTTTTTGTCATTCACTATAGATCCATCCAAAGACAGTCCTGCAGCGTTAAAAAAGCACAAAAGTCTTTATTGTGAATCCTGTTTAAACTGGGATTTTTTAACGGGAAACGAAGACTTTACACATCGTTTGGGTATTGAAAGCTTTAAAGTATTTGCAGGACGGGAAGCCGAAGCCGAAGGTGGGTATGCGCATTCTGGAGCTTTTTCTTTGGTAGACCGATCGGGTTTTTTAAGGGGTGTATATAATATTACTGATTTTGATGGAACGGTAAACAAAAATGAATACCATCGGTTAAAAAGGGATATATCGCTACTTTTAAAACCTTAATTAGAATTCGTGTCTAAAATTGATTACATAGAACCCCAATTGACTCCTTTAAGGAGAAAGCTGCAAAAACATAGCCTTTACAATGAACTACATGGCCTTGAAGACATTAGTGCCTTTATGACGATGCACGTTTTTGCTGTTTGGGATTTCATGTCACTTCTTAAAGCCCTTCAGGTTAGGGTTACCAACACTTCTGTTCCGTGGACACCACGGCCAAAGGCTTCGTTAGCCAGGTTTATAAATGAAATTGTTCACGCAGAAGAAAGTGATATTAATGAATTGGGAGAGGCAAAAAGTCATTTCGAAATGTATCTCGATGCCATGCATCAAATTGGAGCAGACTCAACTGAGATCTTGAAATTAATCACCCACATTCAACATGGTGGGGATCTAAAACAGGGAATAGAAGAAATTAACATTCCGTCTTTCGTAAAGGATTTTATTCGTTTTACATTTGATGTCATTGAATCTGGTAAAACGCATTGTATTGCTGCTGCATTTACTTTCGGTAGAGAAGATGTAATCCCTGATATGTTTATTGAAATATTAAAACAAGCAGATTCAAAAAATACAAAGTATAATAAACTAAGGTATTACCTAGATCGCCATATTGAACTCGATGGAGACGAACATGGTCCACTTTCTTTACAAATGGTAGAAGAGCTTTGTGCAAAGGATGAAGCTAAATGTGAAGAGATCGTAGAAATTTCAAAACAAGCCTTGATGCATAGAATTAAATTATGGGATGGTATTGAAGAATGCATTAAAAGCAGAAAGGGGCGAATTTCTCCTGCAAAACCAAAACCAAATAACAAACTCAATAATGCCATCCTTGCTGTATCTATTGTTATTCCTATAGCTGTAGCAATTCTATTTGGCGTAAGAATTGAAGGCTTTGATCTTTCCTTTTTGCCTCCAATATATGCCGGGCTGAATGGTTTAACTGCCATCGGACTTGTTGCTGCACTTGCTGCTATTAAATTAAAAAACAAGGCCATTCACCAAAAAATAATTCAACTGTGCCTGGTTTTCTCTATTCTTTTCTTGGTGCTTTATGTTCTATATCACATGACCTCTGCCTCAACCAAGTATGGAGACATTAACGGGAATAGCATTCTCGAAGCATCGGAACAGCTCAAAATTGCAAGTACGCAAACGCTTTACTATGTCATTCTAATTTCTCATATATTCTTGAGTCTTGTGGTAATCCCGATGGTCTTGTTTACCTATAAATTCGCCTGGGAAGGAGATTTTGTGAAGCACAAAAAATGGACTCGATTTGCCTTTCCAATATGGTTGTACGTTGCTATTACCGGAGTCGTTGTCTTTTTTATGATCTCACCTTATTACGCTTAAATCCTTATTTTATAAGGATTTCAACACGCCTATTGGCCTCCTTTTCCATTTCAGTTACAGGGAATTCATATACCGGATTTAAAAAACCAAACCCTTTGGCACTTAACCGTTTTGAGGATATCCCCGCTGAAATCAGGTATCGAACGATCTCTTTTGCTCGCTTCTTTGAAAGTCTCTTTGAACTGAAGGCTTGAGTACCATCTCCATTGACATGCCCTTGTATTTCAATATTCACTCCAGAATTTACCAATAAAAAATCTCTCAATCTATTAAGCTTTGGCCCAGACTCTTCAAGAATATCAGAGAGACCTGCTGAGAAATAAATTTCATCAATTTTTGCTACAGCCCCCCTTACTAAGGGTTTAAGGAGAATTGTGTCATTTAAGCCATCTTTCACCAAAATTGAATGTGTTTTATTGTCAAATGAGAAATAACCCTCCGCATCTATCTTAAGTTCACAAAATTTAATGTTCTTGCGTATGTTTAAAATGAGGTCGCTCGCCACATATGCCCCATCAATGTCATTTGAACCCGTTAGAGAAATTTTACTTTTTACAGGTCTTTTGGTCACCCCATCTCTGACATGAATTTCATACTCCAATGCCCCTCTATGCGAACTAAGGTCAAACAATAAAGAGTCTATGATTTCATTGCCGTATTTATCCTGCGGAGAAAAATCAAATGAGAACTCCAATGAATCTTTGATTCCCTCGCCTGCCATTAATAAGACCCCATAGCGCAATGCTTCTTCGGTAAATAAAAATGCGGCGTTCAGGTCTGTAGTACTCGGCTCTGAGAATATCAATTTGGCTTTTTTTGAATCTAGTTCCGAGCAGAGTTCACCCCCTTTTTCCTTGAATATATATGTGTGAAAAGGAGTTTTAGTGTTTTTAATATTTAGGTTTAATAGCCCTGATGATGGCGGGTCAAAAAACAACCAAATTTGATTCTTCGTAACCTCAATCGTCGTTTCATAGCCCTTTAACTTCTTCTTATCAATTCCCTTTTTTCCCTGAAAAGAAAGACCATAAAAATTATTAGGGGAAAGGGAAATCCCTCCTGAGCACTTGGTATAGCCCATCTCCTGTGTTAGTGATCGCCCAACGAACATCAAAAATAAAAACAATACGTAATTTTTCTTATTCATTCTATACCTACTGTTAAAGAACCGGTGAGGTTTGCCCGAACATATAAATGAGTATCACTCAATAAAACATCGCTGACCCGAAGTTCATCAAATCGACTCTTTATATTAATACCCGAGACAAGCTCCCCATTCAATTTATCTTCTAAGGTATTACGTAAAGAATTTAGTTTCTCGGACATATCAATTTTCGCCTCTTGTTCTATTTCATTTTTAATCTTATTTCCAAGAAGCCATTCTGCTGACTTCAATAATAATGCCTTTGTCTTAATATCAAAATCAACCTCTGTTAGTGATAGCACTTGCGTTTCTAAATTCATTACTGGGCGACCAACCAAGTAAAGGGTTCCTTTTCTAAAGCCATCAAAATTGAGTCTCAATATAAGTTTATTAGATTGACTTCCCATGATTTTGATGTTTCGAACGACGACCCGCTTCCCCTTAACAGAGATTACATGGTCTTTAAACGCTCTTGTAAGTATAGACGTCAAAGAATCGTATCTGGCTGCAACATCAGCCATTATTTCAAAGCCATCTTCTCTTTTTTCATTACCCATGGGCATCAAAGGCACATAAGGCATCTCCTTCTGATCACTACTTATCATAGGTGAGAAGAATAAGCTTAAGGAAAATTTGGCGGTTTTTCCCTTGTAGGTAAGGGGTGTTGCGGAAAAAGAGATTGGATTAATTTGTAAAATCCCATATGAATCTAATGATATTGGTTTCTGTAGCTCCTTCCAAGCATCTTGTATTTTAGAACGTATATCGGTTGCCTCAATGTCCTTATCTATGCTTTTCTGTAATGTTTTTAGTTCTTTTTCAATTTCCGTCTGAACGCGATCTGTGACATCATAATTCAAGAACGTGATTTCACAAGGGTCTTTAATCGCAAATGCTTTAAGCATTGTTTTAGAGGTCAAGCGATAATCCTTGCTTAGTCCCAGGCTTGTGAGGTAGCTCATTTCATACCTGCGTCTTTTTTCATTGACACCACATGATCCATAAATTCTAGGGACCGTGCACGACTCTTTGCCACTCCACAGTGTAACGCATAACGGGCAATAACTTAAATCCAAAGAAAAATCTCCTTGAATCTTCGTCTCAAGCTTTGTGGGAAGGGTTGAAAAAACGATGGGCTTACGATAAAACTGATAAGCGTAGCTTACCCCTTCGCATATTGAAGACTTTCCATTAAACTTCAATGGTGTATTCTTTTCTGCCGCTGCAAACAACGAAGCCATATTCAATTCTAAATCTATATTCAATCGAGAAACTACAGGCTCAATTTTTTTTCTTGTCTCGGAATATAGATCTGGAACGGCAGGCTCTATGGTTCTGCAAGAAGACGCAACGAAAAGCAACAGAGCACCATTAATAAAAATAATTTTCCCAAACATACCTGCTTCCAATAAAGAGTAGGTCTAAATTTATTGAAAATTTTGGACCTGTGGACAGACGAATCCACGAAAATAGAGGACTCATGCTTCATGTAACTTCGCAAGAATCGCTAAATTTGTAAGCACATAAAACTCAAGCAAAATTCACCTATGCAAAAGTCTAAAATTATATACACGAAAACTGACGAGGCTCCTGCCTTGGCAACATATTCATTTTTACCGATAGTAAAAGCGTTTTCTGCTGCTGCTAATGTTAGTGTTGAGACACGAGACATCTCCTTGTCAGGTAGGATTTTAGCACACTTTTCAGATTTTCTTAATGAAAGCCAAAAAGTAAATGACGCTTTAACTGAACTTGGAAACTTGGCGAAATCACCTGAGGCAAATATTATTAAGCTTCCAAACATCAGTGCCTCTGTCCCTCAGCTCAAAGCCACGATTAAAGAGCTTCAAAGCCAAGGTTATGGTATTCCCGACTATCCCGAAGATGAACAAACAGATGAAGAGAAAAGAATTAAAGCCACCTATAACAAGGTAAAAGGTAGCGCTGTAAATCCAGTTCTAAGAGAAGGGAATTCGGATCGTCGGGCACCTAAGGCAGTGAAAAACTATGCGAAGCAAAATCCACATTCCATGGGGCCATGGACTCATGACTCTCAAACACATGTATCTTCTATGATGGCTGGGGACTTCAAGTCCAATGAAAAATCTGTAACCATTGCCAAAGAAGGTTGGGTTCAAATTTCTCACACCAATACCTCCGGTGAAAAGACCATTTTAAAAGAACGTATCGATGTTCTTAAAGAAGAAATCATAGATGGCACCTTTCTTTCACTTAAAACTTTGCTTTCGTTTTTAGAAATGGAGATTGCAGACGCTAAAGAGCAAGGCCTTTTGTTCTCATTACATATGAAGGCAACGATGATGAAGGTGTCAGACCCTATCATTTTTGGCCATGCCGTAAAGGTCTTCTTCAAGCCGGTTTTTGATCAATATCAAGAGACCTTTGACCGTATCGGGGTTGATGTTAATAATGGCTTTGGGGATCTTATTTCTAAAATAACAGAGCTCAGTGACGAGGAAAGATTAGAAGTTGAAGCAGCTATATTAGATTGTTACAACAAGCGTCCTGACATGGCCATGGTCAATTCAGACACAGGGATTACCAATCTTCATGTCCCTAGCGATGTGATCATTGATGCTTCAATGCCCGCAATGATAAGGACTTCCGGTCGAATGTGGAATACTGAGGGGAAGTTACAAGATACAAAGGCCGTAATTCCAGATTCATCCTATGCGGGTGTTTACAAAGCAACTATTGATTTTTGTAAGAAAAACGGTGCTTTTGATCCAACAACAATGGGGAGTGTTTCCAATGTTGGACTGATGGCACAAAAAGCTGAAGAGTATGGATCTCATGATAAAACATTTGAAATTCATCAAAATGGAAAAGTGCAAGTCGCCGATCAGAATGGGGCACTATTAATTGAGCATCATGTCGAAAAAGGAGATATCTGGAGAATGTGTCAGGTAAAGGATCTTCCTATTCAAGACTGGGTGAAGCTAGCTGTGAATAGAGCAACCGCGTCTGGATTACCAACCGTTTTCTGGCTCGATAAAAATAGAGCCCATGACGCTGAGCTCATCAAAAAAGTAAACCAATACCTTCCTAAATACGATACCGAAAACTTAGAAATCAGGATTCTTGCACCTGAAGCGGCAACAAATTTCTCTTTAGAAAGAATTGCCAAAGGACTAGATACTATTTCTGTTACAGGTAATGTACTTCGTGACTACTTAACCGACCTTTTTCCCATTCTTGAATTGGGCACCTCTGCAAAAATGCTATCTATCGTTCCTTTAATGAATGGCGGAGGACTTTTTGAAACAGGAGCTGGAGGTTCTGCACCTAAACATGTAGAGCAATTCACCAAAGAAAACCATTTGAGATGGGATTCACTTGGAGAATTTTTAGCCTTAGCTGTATCTTTAGAACACCTGTCTGAGGCAAATGGGAATCCCAAAGCCAAGATATTAAGTGAAACACTTGACGCTGCGACGGGTAAATTTCTCCTCAATGATAAGTCTCCGTCTCGAAAATGTGGTGAGTTAGACAATCGAGGAAGTCACTTTTTTCTTGCCTTGTATTGGGCGGTAGAATTGGCTAATCAAAATGAAGACCATGAGCTTAAAGTCGCTTTTAAACAATTAGCAGCAGCACTTTCTGAACATGAGGCTCAAATCATACAAGAGCTAAATGAGGTCCAAGGAAAAAGCATGGATATTGGTGGCTACTTCAACCCAAACGATGACTTAGCGGAAAAAGCAATGCGGCCGAGCCTTACTTTAAATGGTATTATTGACGGTTTCGTTTCTTAGTTCCTCTAGATGTTTTAGAGTAACTATTTCTCTATATTTTACTTAACTTTGGATATCATGCTAATAACTCGAGACGCTAAAATTAATTATTTCAATATTGGTCTCATGCTCATGAGTGCTGTCTTTGCATTTCTGATGCCTTTTGAAACTTTCCTTTTTGCCTATGCGTTTCTTGGGCCTTTACACTACTTGACAGAAATCAGTTGGTTGCACGATAAGCAATATTTCACCAAAGGAAAATACGATTTTACCTTCTTATTGATGATTGGCGTGGTGCTTTCCATTGCTGCCTTTGCCAATGATTTTAGGTTTTTAAATTTTGATCTATACCCGCCGTTGGTTGACGCCAAAACTGATTTTGTTTCATGGTATTATAGCATGAGTATTGGTGATATTTCAATTATGCTGGCTCTTTTCAGTGCGGTTCTCTTTGTATTGTTTAAAGACATCAAATTGAAACTCGTCTCCATTTTAATAATGTATTTGATTGTTTATTTCTCTTTTAACCTTGATATGGATTTACTAGGCATCTTTATCTTGATGGCTATTTTCAGTGCTGCTTTATATGTATTTGTTAAAAATCTATATCTAAAAATAGCATGCATCGCCCTGCTTTATGCAGGCATCTATTATGCTTACAGTCCAGATTGGTTTGGTTTGGATACAGAGTTTTTAAGTCAAGAAGAGATCATTGAAGCGCAATCCGAAAAAGGGAAATTCAAAAACAGCTCGGTTGTTTTTGCATTGACCTCATTAGTGCCAACCTTAATTCATGTGTACGTTTTCACGGGTTTATTTATGCTGTTTGGGGCATTAAAGTCAAGAAGCAAGACAGGCTTGCTTTCCATTGTTTTCTTTCTTGCCGTGCCTTTTATTCTTGTAAAAGTGATTCCTGTAAACAAACAAGGGAATTATCTTTCCTCATACGGAACAGAGGCCTATTATGCTGATGGTACTGGTTTTTTTAACACCAACGTAAGTATAATGAGGCAATTTGAGCTATCCGAAAATATGACAAACAATGATTATATCGATTACTTTGTAAAGGATTCTGTTGAGAAGGAACGGTTGATGGTCATGTTCCAAGACTCATTAAATAAAGATTTTATTATTCAAAATGAAGAGCACCCAAATTTCATGAAGCCTATTGCATTGGCTGATGTGAAGCAGGGGAATTATAAAGACAATTGGTGGTCTGCTGTTTTCTTATCCAGTGCAGGGATTATGTTGATGCGTTTTATTGCTTTCGCCTATTTGTATCATTATTTAAATTGGTTTAGTAAAACCGAAATTATACGCTGGCATAAAGTGCCGAAAATTCGTTTCGTCGGGGTTATCGCTCTTTGGATTGTGGCTTGCGGATTATACATCTACGATTATGCGATCGGCTTAAGCTTTTTATTCTTCCTGAGTTTTACGCACGTATTACTAGAATTCCCTTTAAACATAACATCCATCATTGGGATCGGAAAGGAAACCAGATCTATACTTAAAAGTGGATTTTCTAAAAAAGGACCAAAATGAAATTACGGATCAAAATGAAATCTCTTCTGTTATTGGCTATCGTTTTAATAAATTACTATTCGTTTTCACAAGAACCATCCCTAGTTGAAACTCGTGAAGATGGTCGTTATACCCTTTCATCAGAAGGCGCCTCTTATTTTGCAAAACTTTCTCTTGATTGCGCTGCAAAAGGTGCTCCCCATTTCATTGAGCGCGTCTATAAAAACAGATATAAATGGAAATATGTGGATACGGTTTCAGAAAAGGACTATTGGCCGGCACTGCGGGAGTTTGAGCAAGAACCTTCTGCAAAAGATTTATGGCCCTCTTTTTATGGCTGCTTTGATTGGCATAGCAGTGTGCACAACCACTGGTGTCTGGTTAAGTTACTGAAAACATATCCAAATATTGCTGAAGCTAAAGCTATACGTGAAAAATTACAAATGAGCTTCAATCCCGAAAACATCATTAAGGAATTAGACTTCGTTCAACACAATGAATTTGGTTTTTTTGAGTTCCCTTATGGGCAATCATGGCTGCTTAAAGTTGCGGATGAATTGGCTGGATGGGAGGACCCTGATGCAAAAGAATGGCTTGAAAACATATCCCCACTTGTTCAATATATTGCTACTGCGCACAAATGGTATTGGAGTAATATTACACCTGAAAAAATAGTCAGCGGAAGTCATGACAGTCCATCTATGGGCTTGGCATTTGCCTATGACTATGCCGTTACCTTCGGCGATGATGAGCTCAAAACAATTGTTGAAAGTACGGCATTGAAATTTTATAAAAAACATGGATACAAAGACCTTTCTAAGGAGCCTTTAGATTATGATTTTATGTCTGGGGGACTTCTTGTCACCGATATTATGAGAAAAATACTTGACCCCAAAAAGCTTAAAAAATGGCTCGGTAAATATGCGCCTGAATTGCTTGATGAAAAAAAAGTATCATCAGTAATGCAAATTAAAAAAACGGACAAGCACGATGAATATGAGTCCCATTGGGATGGTTATCATCTCAATAGAATTTGGTGTCTTAATGGCCTACTCTCTTCTTTAAATCCCAAAAACATGAGTCCTGAACTCAAGAAAAAATGGGTACAAAGTATGAATGAGATGTGGGATTATGCTCAAGAAAGTATCGGAAAGGGAAATTATGATATTGACCACTGGTTATCCTCCTTCTCTGTATTCGCACTAATAGGGTACGAAGATTAACCCCACCAGCACCCTGAAAACATTAATGATGCTTTTGCTTCTTAAGTCTTTTCAATGAGGAATTAGAGGGGGTGTTCTGTAATTCCTTTAACTTTTTTTCAGCCTCCTCACCTTGATAAATATAGGTTGTTAGTTTTCCATTTATCGTTTCTTTGAGTTCTAAAGTTTTTACGCCCTGGATCTCTCTGAACTGAACTTCTATTGATTTTGACGCACTTTTTCCCGTGACCTCTTTTTGAAGCTCCTCATTACCTAATTCCCCCATTTCTTCATTAAACTCCTCCATTTTCCGGAGTGCTTCTTTCCCTGTATAAACCTCCTCGGTAACAATTCCATTATCGGTTGTTCGAATGATAACATGCGCTGAATCGCCTTCTTGCCATGACTCAATTGCTATTTTTTTTTGATTTTCTTGAGCAAAGCATCCTGCAGATAATACAAGGCAAAAAGCAATTAGTAATTTATTCATTTTTAATTTTTAATCTTACTGAAATTCTCTATTTCTTTTTCAATTGAGACAGGGCAGCATTTAGCTCAAACCCTAGCAGCAATAGAATCGCGTTTATATAAATATAGAGCATTAAAACCAAAAGAGCTCCTATAGAGCCGTATAGCTCGTTGTAGTTCGAAAACTTAGTGACATAGATTCCGAAAATATAGGTTGTAACCAAAAACAAAAGAGCGGTCATTAAAGACCCTGGTGAAAAAAACCGGTCCTTTCTCCCTCCTGGTGTGCCAAAATAATAAAGCGTTGATGAAAAAAGAAGCGCAACACCAATTGTAAAAAATAATTTAAATCCAATAATAGAATAGTAAAGGTCTAGTAAATCTAATTTGGAGTAGGCGCTTCTCAGATAGAATAAGAAAAGGACATATCCGGCTACAGCCGAAACAATAAGTATAGAAAGCAGAAGCCCAACGATAATGCTATAAATATATTGACGAATGAAAGACCGGGTTACTCTAATATGATGAGACCCCTGAAAACCTGTAAAAATCGCCTGTACACCATTTCCCATGAAAATAATAGAAAGTAAGAAACTCGAAGACAATAGACCACCGCGTTGATTACTTTGAATGTCTGTATAAATTGACATAAAAAACGGTTGTGAAGAGGCGGGCAGTGCAGACTCAACTAAACTCGAAAAAGTCTCCATAAAATTCTCAATAGGAATAAAAGGAATCAAATTGAGGACAAAAAGAAGTGCGGGAAATAATGCCATAAAAAAGCTAAAAGAAATGCTTCCTGCTCTAGAGGTTAAGGCTCCCTTAATCAATCCCTGTAAATACATTTTAAAAAGGTCGTAAAACGAAAATCCCGCATATCGAGGAAGCTGCCTCTTCTGAAGCCAGGTTTTTATGTTCCTATAAACAGGCATTTTATTTATGGGGGGTTCTTTTTTCAATCTAATCTTAATCGTTTTACGAAGATACATAATGCTTCAGGAAAATATGCTTTTCTTTTTGTGCCTATTTTTATAACTTTACCTTCAATTTGATTTTAGAATTTAAGTGAGAATATTTATGAAAACAGGAAATAAATACTGCTTGGGACTGCTTTTTTTTAGTTTCTATTCACTCATTCTCAAATTAAACCTTGTAACTGAAAAAAAATCTAATAAGAGAATAAAAATGGAGGGAAATGCATGAGCCTTTTTTAAATATCCCCATATACATGATCTTTATTTCAACATTAAATCTATAATGAATCGATGGGCATGAAAAAAACAATCCTTGTATTATTAATAATAAGCTTTTCATTTATAAGCTTTTCACAAACATTCACCATTAGTGGCACTATCAAAGAAAAAAACTCGGGGGAACCAATCATTGGAGCGAAGATCTATGACCTAAAATCCAAAAAAGGTACAATCTCTAATGAATATGGGTTTTATAGCCTGACACTGCCCAAAGACAGTGTTTATCTGCGGGTTTCTTACATGGGGTTTTCTGCTATGGAATACCAAATGGATGGGTCTCAGAACTACGCCTTGTCTGTTGAATTAAACACCGTGCAAGACCTTGATGAGGTAACTGTTAATGCAGTGAAAAACATCGAAGAGCAAACCCAAATGAGTTCCTTTGATGTCTCCCTTGAAAAAATAAAATCCCTCCCCGTTTTCTTAGGTGAAAAAGATATTATCAAGACCATTCAATTATTTCCTGGCGTTCAATCGGGTAGCGAAGGCTCAAGTGGGATTTATGTTCGTGGAGGAGGTCAAGACCAAAACCTGATGCTTTTGGATGGTGTGCCCATCTACAATGCAACTCACCTGTTTGGTTTTTTCTCCATTTTTAATGCGGATGCCATTAATAAAGTAACAATGATTAAAGGGGGGTTCCCAGCCCGTTATGGTGGTCGTTTATCATCCGTTCTAGATATCCGAATGAAAGAGGGGAATATGAAAAAGTTTCATGGAGAAGGAAGCATAGGCATCATCTCTTCAAAACTATCACTAGAAGGGCCTATCGTTAAAGACAAAACTTCATTTATAATTTCGGGACGAAGGACATACATAGACCTACTTGCCAGACCATTTGTGGCCATGCGAAATAACCGCCAAGGGGGAAAAGAAGGAAGTGACGGTTCATCAAATAACCAGACTGGGGGCTATTACTTTTGGGACCTCAATGCAAAAATCAACCACAAGTTCTCTGAAACGAGTCGATTATACTTAAGTGGTTATTTTGGACGAGATCGTTTTTACAACGATGGGACGAACGAATATTCGACAGAAGAGGACAACTCGACAACTTCTCAGACCAATAGTAATGGACTTCGTTGGGGAAACGCCATTGCTGCTGTTCGATGGAATAAGATTGTAAACCCTAAACTCTTCATGAATGTTACGGGTACATTCAGCGAATATCAATTTCGTGTTGGTTTTGAAAATGAATCTAGTACAAGCTATCCAAATGCACCCACGACCAGTCAAACACTGGCAGCGAATTATGATTCTGGAATACAGGACTGGGGTGTGAAAGTTGATTTTGATTACAGACCAAATCCAAACCACACAATTAAGTTTGGTTTGGGAGATACCTACCACACTTTTACTCCAGGAGTTAACCAGATACAGCTTTCAAATTCTGTAAGCAGTGGAATCGATACGACTTTTGGTTCTCGCAGACAATACGGTCATGAGCATTGGGCTTATTTCGAAGATGATTGGGAGGTTTCAAATCGTCTAAAATTTAATATTGGGCTTCACGTTTCGGGGTTTAAAGCAAGTCAGGAATGGTACCCAAGCATACAGCCTCGTTTTTCAGCGCGTTATATGCTAACCGATAACTCCTCATTAAAAATGTCTTATTCTAGAATGACGCAGTTTTTACACCTACTCACCAATCCAACCATTGGACTTCCCACCGATCTATGGGTACCAGTAACGGATCGTGTCGCACCCGAATATTCCAATCAAATTGCTTTAGGTTATGCCCAAACACTCAAAAAAGGAATACAATTCTCTATTGAAGGCTACTATAAGGATATGGAAAATCTTATCGCTTATAAAGAAGGGGTCAGCTTCTTTGGTTCAGATGAAGACTGGCAAAATAAAATCACGATTGGTAAAGGAAATAGCTACGGTATGGAGGTTTTATTGGAGAAGAAAAGAGGTAAAACCACCGGTTGGATTGGCTATACCCTGAGCTGGTCAAACAGACAGTTCGACTCTTTAAATTTTGGAGACCCATATCCCTATATTTATGACCGAAGGCATGATATCGGTCTAGCCGTAACGCACAAGTTCAATGAAAAAGTAGATATCGGTATTGTATGGGTTTTTGGATCTGGTTATGCGACCACACTGGCTCAACAAACCTATCTTGGTGTTAACGGCCTTAGTATTGGAGGAAACACAGCGTACGAACCCATTGAGCACATTGAGGCAAGAAACGACTATCGAATGCCGGCCTACCATAGGCTGGACCTTGGCGTTAACGTTCATAAGAAAAGGGAGAAATGGGAAAGCACATGGAGCTTTGGGTTATACAATGCCTATTCACGACAAAATGCATTTTACCTGTTTTTTGAAGAGGGAGATGACGGAACTAGAACACTCAATCAGTTGAGTCTCTTTCCGGTTCTTCCTAGTATTTCTTACAGCTTTAAATTTTAAAAGATGAAACATTTATTTTTATTCCTATCGATATTAGCACTTCTTTCGCTTACCAATTGTACAAAAGAAATTGACTTTGATGCACAAGAGATTGCACCAAGAATCGTAGTCAACAGTTTATTCACTAATGACTCTGTATGGGCAGCCAATATAAGTCGTAGTGTTGGCGTATTAGACACAATATCTTACACAAGTATTGACAATGCAAGCGTTGTAATCTATGATGGAAATGCGAATCTTGTCACGACTCTAACCCATCAAGGCGATGGGCTTTATACCTCCCTAAATGGAGCCTCTCCCTTGGCCAATGAAAGCTATACCATTGAGGTAATTGCTCCGGGTTACACCACTGTCAATGCAACAAATGCAATCCCTGCTGCGGTTCCAATCTATGAAATAGATACCGTGAGCAGTACAAACAATAATGACCAAACGATACTCGAAACGACGATCAATTTTCAAGACCCTCCTGAGACAGACAACTATTATATGGTCGAGGTTTTGGT